>Ga0181516_10000235_pt1 | contig 56440 bp, 42 predicted proteins | sample PEATcosm2014_Bin_25_FD_121104 | JGI IMG/M metagenome (GOLD analysis project Ga0181516, IMG submission 121104) | Peatland microbial communities from MTU Mesocosm Facility, Houghton, MI, USA - PEATcosm2014_Bin01_10_metaG | ecosystem: Environmental > Terrestrial > Soil > Wetlands > Peat | place...
AAGGTGAAGCCCATGTGCATGCCCAGGGTGTTGGACACGAACTGGGTGGAGGCCGCCAGCACCGCGTGCACCAGGTACAGCCCGGGCGCCACGAACATGAAGGAGAACTCGATGGGCTCGGTTATGCCGGTGAGGAAGGAGGTCAGCGCCGCCGAGATCATGATGCCGCCCACGTGCTTGCGGTTCTCGGGCTTGGCCGAGCGCCAGATGGCCAGGGCCGCGCCGGGCAGGCCGAACATCTTGAACAGGAAGGCGCCGGCCAGGATCCCCGCCGAGCGGTCCCCGGCGAAGAAGCGGTTGATGTCGCCGTGCACCACCACGCCGGCGGCGTCCTTGTACGATCCCATCTCGAAGAAGAAGGGGACGTTCCAGATGTGGTGCAGGCCGAAGGGCAGCAGCAGGCGCTCCACGAAGCCGTAGACCGTGGCCGCGGACCGGGGGCTGCCCACGGCGGCCCAGTGGGAGAACAGGTTGATCCCGGACTGCACCGGAGGCCACAGGACCGAAAGCACCACGCCCAGCGCGATGGCGCCCACGGCGGTGATGATGGGCACGAAGCGCTTGCCCGAGAAGAAGCCCAGGTAGGTGGGCAGGGTGATGCGGTAGAAGCGCTGGAACATGAAGGCCGCCAGGCCGCCGGCGAGGATGCCGCCGAACACCCCGGTGTCCATGGTGGGGATGCCCATGACCGTCGCCGGGGCGACCTTGAAGATCCCGGCCATGACGCCGAGGGTGGCGTTCATCACCAGGAACCCCACCGTGGCCGCCACGCCGGAGACCCCGTCGTTCTCGGTGAAGCCCAGGGCCACCCCGATGGCGAAGATCAGCGGCAGGTTGCCGAAGATCACGTCGCCGGACGCCTTCATGATGTCCGAGATGTGGGCGGGGATGATCCCGAAGTGGGCGGAGCCGATGCCCAGCAGCAGGCCCGCCACCGGCAGCACCGCCACCGGCAGCATCAGCGACTTGCCGACCTTCTGCAGGGAGCCGAACAGATTGAGGTTTTTCAGCGCTTTCAGATAATTCATGGTCATGGCAGCTCCGGGGCGATCATTCGGCCAAGGCTGCGAGGCGCTGGCGCACCTCCGCGGCCGTGCTCAGTTGCAGGAGTTCCCGGGCCAGCGTCTCGCACTGCGCCTTCTTGAGGCGGGAAAGCCGGGATTTGATGGCGCCGATGGCCGGCACGCTCACGGACAGCTCGTCCACCCCCAGGCCCAGCAGCGCGGGCACCGCCAGGACGTCCGAGGCCAGCCCGCCGCAGACCCCCACCCACTTGCCATGGCGGTGGGCGGCGGCCACGGTGAGGTCGATGAGCTTGAGCACGCTGGGATGCAGGGCGTCCGCCTGCCGGGCCAGCTTGGGGTGGCCGCGGTCCATGGCCATGCAGTACTGGGTGAGGTCGTTGGTGCCGATGGAGAAGAAGTCGGTCTCCTGGGCCAGGGCGTCGGCGATGAGCACGGCCGAAGGCACCTCGATCATCACCCCCACCTTGGCGGTGCGTCCCAGGGCCTTGGCCTCCTCGGCCAGGATGGCCTTGGCGGCGCGCAGCTCCTCCAGGGTCGCGATCATGGGGAACATGATGTGCAGGTCGCCCAGGTCCGCGAACCGGAGGATGGCCCGGAGCTGGGTGCGGAACAGGTCGGGGCGCTCCAGGCTCACCCGCACGCCGCGCAGGCCCAGGAACGGATTGGCCTCCGGAGGCAGGGGCAGGTAGCTCAGGGGCTTGTCGCCGCCCACGTCCAGGGTGCGGATCACCAGCTTGCGGTCCGGGCCCAGGATCCGGGTCACGGCGCCGTACTCGGCGGCCTGCTCGTCCTCAGTGGGCGCGGTTTCCCGGTCCAGGAACAGGAATTCGCTGCGCAGCAGGCCGATCCCCTGGGCCCCGGCGGCCACCGCCTCCCGGGCTTCCTGGGCGTTGCGGATGTTGGCGGCGACCTCGATCCTGCAGCCGTCGGCGGTGACGGCGGGCTTCATGGCCGCCGCCTTGTCCTCGGCCTGCCGCACCGTCTGGCGCTCCAGGCTGGCCCTGGCCTGGGCCAGGTCCGCCGCGCCCGCGGCCCGCTTCAGGATGCCCCGGGTGCCGTCCAGCACCACCATGGCCTGGCCGGGCAGCTCCAGCGCGGCCGGGTCGATGCCGCAGATGGCGGGGATGCCCAGGGCCCGGGCCAGGATGGCCACGTGGCCGGTGGGGCCGCCGGTGGTGGTGCACAGGCCCAGCACCTTGGTGCGGTCCAGCTGGGCCGCTTCCGAAGGGCTCAGCTCCTCGGCGATGAGGATGGAGTCCGCCGGCGCCTCCAGCCGGGTCTGGACCGATCCGGTGAGCAGCGCCAGCACCCGGCGGCCCACGTCGCGGATATCGTTGGCCCGTTCCCGCAGCAGGGGCGATTCCAGCTTCGCCAGCTGCGCGGCGCAGCCGCTGAAGGCGGCGCGCCAGGCGAAGGCGGCGCTCTTGCCGGCCTTGATGCCGGCGGCGGCCAGCTCCAGGAGTTCCGGGTCCACCAGGAGCTCCTGGTGGGCGGAGAGGATGCCCACCCGGGTGAGGTCGACCCCCGCCCGCACCCGGGCCTTGATGGCTTCGAGCTGCAGCCCGGCCGCGCGCAGGGCGGCGTCCAGCGCGGCCTGCTCCTGGGCGGGGCCCTGGCCCGGCTCGGCCACCTCCATCACCTGCATGCGGTACTGGAACACGTGGCCCATGGCCAGGCCGGGGGAAGCGGCCACCCCGGCCAGCTCGCCGGTGGCGGCGGCCTTGGGGGCGGCGGGAACGGCCGCGGGGGCGGCCTGGGGCTGGCCCGGGGCCTCGCCGCAGCCTTCGTCCAGCAGCCTGGCCAGGGCTTCCGCGGCCTGCGCGGCGTCCGGGCCGGTGGCCTTGATCTGCAGAGCGTCCCCCGCCTTGGCCTCGAAGCCGAGGATCGCCACCACGGACTTGGCGTTCACCTCGGCCGCGCCGCGCAGCAGGCGGACCGTGGAGCTGAACGGCCTGGCCGCGGCCGCCAGGATGGCGGCGGGCCGGGCGTGGAGCCCCAGGGTGTTGCGCAGGATCACGGTCCGGCTCAGCACGGTCGCGCCGGCGGCGGGGGCCGCCTGCGCCGAGGCCTCCCGCAGTTCCAGGTGCAGGGCCGGGTCCTTGCCGGCCGTCACCAGGCCGGTGGCGGCGCGCATGGAGCCGACCCGTTCGCCGTTGGTGATCAGCATCATGGAGATCAGGCTGGTCGCCTTGCGCCCCAGCAGGACCGGGTCGAAGGCGATCAGCGGCTGCCCCGGCTCCACCCGGTCGCCCAGGGCGACCTTGACGGTGAAACCTTCGCCTTTCAGCTCCACCGTGTCCAGGCCCAGGTGCAGCAGCACCTCCACCCCTTCGTCCGAAGTGATGGCGATGGCATGGTGCGCCCGGTGCAGCTGGGTCACCTTGCCCGCCACCGGCGCCAGGAGCACCGAGGAAGTGGGGTCGATGGCGATGCCGTCGCCGGCGAGCTTGCCCGCGAACACCGGGTCCGGCACGGAGGCCAGGGGAACGATGACCCCCGACAGGGGCGCCAGCAGGTCCAGTTGGACGGAAGTGGGTGTGGCAACACTCATAGCAAGCTCCTTGCCCTACAGGAAGTAAGTGCTGCAGAGAGGCAATGGGTGTGCCGCAAAAAGGCATGGCGGTCGCCCCGGCGGCTCTTTTGAGGTTAAATCTCGTATATAAACATTTTAAAATTTTTCCGGGCGGGTCCGGCGGACGGGGGGCGCCGGCCGGGAGGGCGCCTGACTCCCGGCCGTGGCCGTGGATTCATTCAAATTGATGGAGCAAACCATTCGATTTGCATAGGCAAGGGTCGGGAGGTGCTTCTTCCTGATATCAAGCTGTTTATTTGAAGTATTTAACCAATTGGCTCAGATATCGCTTGTTCCCAACTCCCCGCCTGCCGGCCCAGGCCGCAGTCCTTCCCAAGGAGTTCCTCATGCTTTGGACCATCGCCATCATTCTCGTCGTGCTCTGGGCCGTGGGCCTGGTCAGTGCTTATACTTTGGGCGGATTCATTCATATCCTGCTGGTGCTCGCCGTCATCGTCATCATCATCCGGGTCATCCAGGGCCGGCGGGTCATCTGAAGGAAAGCGCATGCTGCCGGACCGCAAGGCTTTTGAAATCAAACTGGGCGTCCAGCTGGCGCAGCTGGACAGCGAGATCGGCCGGATCCAGGCCAAGGTGCAGCACGCGGGCGCGGACGCGCTGGTGCGCATCCACCGCGTCCTGGACACCCTGCAGCGCCGGCACGACGCGGCCGCCCATCACCTGCGCGCGCTCGAGGCCGCCAGCGACGAGGCCTGGGGCGGCGTGAAGACCGGCTCCGACCAGGCCTGGCTGGAGATCAGGGCCCTGTTCAAGCGTCCCGCGCCTGGACGGCCGTGACGCCGTGGCGCCCCTTGGCCGCATCGAATGACTAGGAGAACCCACCATGACCGACAATCCCTTGAAGCGAATCGGAACCTTCGGCCAATCCCTATGGCTGGACTACATCCGGCGGGACCTGATCACCAGCGGCAGGCTGCGGGCCATGATCGAGACCGACGGGCTGCGGGGCATGACCTCCAACCCGGCCATCTTCCAGAAGGCCATCGGCGAGAGCCATGAGTATGATCAGGACATCAAGGCCATGGCCAAGGCCGGGAAAAGCGTCCCGGAAATTTATGAATCACTCAGTCAGCAGGACGTCCAGGGCGCCGCCGACGCGTTCCGCCCGGTGTACGAGGCCACGGACGGCGCCGACGGCTACGTCAGCCTGGAGGTCAACCCGCACCTGGCCCGGGACACCAGCGGCACCCTCGCCGAAGCCCGCCGGCTGTGGGCCGCCCTGGACCGGCCCAATGTCCTGATCAAGGTGCCCGCCACCCGGGAAGGGCTGCCCGCCATCCGGCAGCTGGTGAGCGAAGGCATCAGCGTCAACGTCACCCTGCTGTTCGGGCTGACCCGCCACCGGGAGGTGGCCGAGGCCTACCTCGCCGGCCTGGAAGCGCGCGCGGCCGAGGCCAGGCCGCTGGGGCGGGTGGCCTCGGTGGCCAGCTTCTTCCTCAGCCGCCTGGACGTCAGGGTCGATCCCCTGCTGGAATCCTTCTACCACCAGGGAGGCAAGCCGGCGGACCTGGCCAGGCGGCTCCACGGCCAGCTGGCCATCGCCAGCGCCAGGCTGGCCTACCAGGGCTGGAAGGAGCTGTTCGGCTCCAGCCGGTTCCAGGCCCTGGCCAGGTCCGGCGCCCGTCCCCAGCGGCTGCTCTGGGCCAGCACCGGCACCAAGAACCCCGCCTACAGCGACGTGAAATACGTGGAGGCCCTCATCGGCCCGGACACGGTCAACACCATCCCCCCGGAGACCCTGGACGCCTACCGCGACCACGGCCAGCCGGCGGCGCGGCTGGAGCAGGACCTGCCCGCAGCCCGCGCGGTGTTCGAGGGCCTGGCGGAACTGGGCATCCTCATCAGCGACGTGACCCAGCAGCTGGAGGACGCCGGGGTGGAGCAGTTCAACCTGCCCTTCGACCACCTGATGCAGGCCCTGGCGGAGAAGTCATGATCCCCAAGGCCCCGGCCGGCCACCCCATCTACAGCCTCATGCCCACGGAGGTGGACGGCTTCGCCCCCCTGGCGGAGCTGGCCCTGGACCTGAGCTGGTCCTGGAACCACGGCGGCGACGAGCTGTGGCGGCGGCTGGACCCGACCCTCTGGCAGCTCACCCGGAACCCCTGGGTGGTGCTGCAGACGGTGTCCCGGGACCGGCTGGCGTCGGTGCTGGCCGATCCGGCGTTCCGCCGTGACCTGGAGGGCCAGCTGCGCGCCAGGCGGGACGCGGCGGACGCCCCGGCCTGGTTCCAGCGCCAGCATCCCCAGGCGGGCCTGACCCGGGCCGCCTACTTCAGCATGGAGTTCATGCTGAGCGAAGCGCTGCCCATCTACTCCGGCGGCCTGGGCAACGTGGCCGGCGACCAGCTCAAGGCCTGCAGCGACCTGGGCATCCCGGTGGTCGGCGTGGGCCTGCTCTACCAGCAGGGCTATTTCCGCCAGGTGATCGACCAGGAGGGGGCCCAGCAGGCCCTCTTCCCCTACAACGACCCGGGCCAGCTGCCCGTCACGCCCCTGCGCCAGGCCAACGGCGAGTGGCTGCGGCTGGAGATCGCCCTGCCCGGGTATTCGGTGTGGCTGCGCGCCTGGCAGGTCCAGGTGGGCCGGGTGCAGCTGTACCTCCTGGACAGCAACGACGCGGCCAATTTCCCCGCCCACCGCGGCATCACCAGCGAGCTGTACGGCGGCGGGACCGAGCTGCGGCTCAAGCAGGAACTGGTGCTGGGCATCGGCGGCTGGCGGCTGCTGGAGGCCCTGGGCATCCAGCCGGAGGTCTGCCATCTCAACGAGGGGCATGCGGCCTTCGCCGTGCTGGAGCGGGCCCGGGAGTGCATGGCCGCCACCGGGCAGCCCTTCGACGCGGCCCTGGCGGTGACCCGGGCCGGGAACCTGTTCACCACCCACACGGCGGTGGCCGCGGGCTTCGACCGGTTCGCCCCGGAGCTCATCGCCCAGTATCTCGGCGCCTACGCCGAGCACAAGCTCGGGATTCCCCTCCCGGCCCTGCTGGCCCTGGGCCGCGAGCACGGCGACGACGGGGCGGAACCCTTCAACATGGCCTACCTGGCCATCCGCGGCAGCGGGTCGGTGAACGGGGTGAGCCGCCTGCACGGGCAGGTGAGCCGCCGCCTGTTCGGGAACCTGTTCCCGGGCTGGCCGGAGGCGGAGGTGCCGGTGGGGCACGTGACCAACGGGGTGCACATGCCCACCTGGGACTCGGCCCCGGCCGACGCGCTGTGGACCGAAGCCTGCGGCAAGGACCGCTGGCTGGGCGGCATGGAGACCCTGGAGCGGGACATCCGCGGCATCTCCGACGCCAGGCTCTGGGCCTTCCGCACCGCCGCCACCCGCACCCTGGTGGCCGGCGCCCGGGAACGCCTGGCGGTGCAGCTGGCCGCTTCCGGCGCGCCGGCCGAAGCGGTGGCCCAGGCCCATGCCCTGTTCGATCCCGAGGTCCTCACCCTCGGTTTCGCCCGCCGCTTCGCCACCTACAAGCGCCCCAACCTGCTGCTCCAGGACCCGGAGCGGCTGCTCCGCCTGCTCACCGATGCGCGGCGGCCGGTGCAGCTCATCCTGGCCGGCAAGGCGCACCCGGCGGACCAGGCCGGCCAGGCGCTGATCCGGGAATGGACCGCCTTCATCCGCCGGCCGGAAGCGAGGCCCCACGTGATCTTCCTGGCCGACTACGACATGCAGCTGACCGGGGAGCTGGTGCAGGGGGTGGACGTCTGGCTGAACACCCCGCTCCGGCCCTGGGAGGCCTGCGGCACCAGCGGCATGAAGGTGCTGGTGAACGGCGGCATCAACCTGTCGGAGCTGGACGGGTGGTGGGCCGAAGCCTACAGCCCGGAAGTGGGCTGGGCCCTGGGGGACGGGCAGGAGCACGGCGCCGATCCGGGCCGGGACGCGGCCGACGCCGCGGCCCTGTATGACCTGCTGGAGCGGGAAGTGGTCCCGGAATTCTACGACCGCGATGCCCAGGGCATCCCCGCCGCCTGGACCGCGCGCATGCGGGAAAGCATGGCGCGGCTGACCCCGCGCTTCTCCGCCAACCGCTCCGTCCGGGAGTACACCGAGCAGCACTACCTGCCCGCGGCCGCCGCCTACCGCGCGCGCCTGGCCGGCCAGGGCGCCGGCGGCCGCCAGCTGGTTGAGTGGCGCCAGGGCCTGGAGCGGGAATGGCCCGGCCTGCGCCTGGGCCCCTGCCAGGTGGAGACCCGCGGCCCGGAGCACCGGTTCGAGCTCCAGGCCCAGCTCGGCCGGATCGATCCGGAGGCGGTGGCGGCGGAACTGTACGCCGACGGCATCGGCGGCGGCAGTCCGGTCCGCTGCGCCATGGCCCGGTCCAGCCCGCCGGCGGGCGCCCCCGGCGCCCAGGTCTACCGCGCGGCGGTGCCCGCGGACCGTCCGGCCGGGGATTTCACCGCGCGCCTGCTGCCCCGGCTCGAGGGGGCGGCGGTGCCCCTGGAATGCCCCAGCATCCTCTGGCAGCGGTAGCAGCGGCAACCCCACCCTTCCTCCCCCAGCGTCCATTCCCGAAGGATCGAACCATGAGCCCAGCCACCCTCTCCCCCGAACAGCTGCAGCAGCTGGATGCCTACTGGCGCGCGGCCAACTACCTCTCGGTGGGCCAGATCTACCTCTACGACAACCCGCTGCTGGAGCGGCCCCTGGCCGCCGGGGACGTGAAGCACATGCTGCTGGGGCACTGGGGCACGACCCCCGGGCAGAACTTCATCTACGCCCACCTGAACCGGGTCATCACCAAGTACGACCTGGACATGATCTACGTGTCCGGGCCGGGGCACGGGGGCCCCGCGGTGGTGGCCAACACCTACCTGGAAGGCACCTACAGCGAGATCTACCCGGACATCAGCCAGGACACCGCGGGGCTGCGCAAGCTCTTCCTCCAGTTCTCCTTCCCCGGCGGCATCCCCAGCCACGCCTCGCCGGAGTGCCCCGGCTCCATCCACGAGGGCGGCGAGCTGGGCTACTCCCTGAGCCACTCCTTCGGGGCCGTGTTCGACAACCCCGGGCTCATCGTCGCCTGCGTGGTGGGCGACGGCGAGGCGGAGACCGGGCCCCTGGCCACCGCCTGGCACTCCAACAAGTTCCTGGATCCGGTGCGGGACGGCGCGGTGCTGCCGATCCTGCACCTGAACGGCTACAAGATCTCCAACCCGACCATCCTGGCCCGCATCACCCGCGAGGAGCTGGACCAGCTGCTGCGCGGCTACGGCTGGACTCCGATCTTCGTGGAAGGCCATGACCCGGTGCTGATGCACGAGGCCATGGCCGCGGCGCTGGACCTGGCGGTGGAGCGGATCCGCGAGGTCCAGGAGGCCGCCCGGGTCCGGGGCGACCTCGCCCGGCCCCGCTGGCCCATGATCGTGCTGGACTCGCCCAAGGGCTGGACCGGGCCGAAGGTGGTGGACGGGCTGGAGGTGGAAGGCACCTTCCGCTCCCACCAGGTGCCGCTGTCCGACCCCGCCGCGCACCCCGAGCACCTCCAGCAGCTGGAAGCCTGGCTGCAGAGCTACCGGCCCCGGGAGCTGTTCGACGCGACCGGCCGGCTGCGCCCGGAACTGGCCGCCCTGGCGCCCAAGGGCCAGCGGCGCATGGGCGCCAACCCCCACGCCAACGGCGGCATCCTGCTGCGCGACCTGCGCCTGCCGGACTTCAGGGGCTACGCGGTGGACCCGCCCAAGCCCGGGGCGCCGGGCATCGGCGACACCCACGTGCTGGGGAAGTTCCTGCGCGACGTGGTGAAGCTGAACGGCGAGCAGCGCAATTTCCGGGTGTTCGGCCCCGACGAGACCCTCTCCAACGGCCTGGAGGCCCTGTTCGAGGCCACCGAGCGGCAGTGGGAGGGCGCCACCCAGGCCAACGACGAATGGCTCGCCCCCGAAGGGCGGGTGATGGAGATGCTCAGCGAGCACCAGTGCGAGGGCTGGCTGGAAGGCTACCTGCTCACCGGCCGCCATGGCCTGTTCAACTGCTACGAAGCCTTCATCCATATCGTCGATTCGATGTTCAACCAGCACGCCAAGTGGCTGAAGGTGTCCAAGGGCCTGCCCTGGCGGCGGCCCATCGCCTCCCTGAACTACCTGCTGGCGTCCCACGTGTGGCGCCAGGACCACAACGGCTTCACCCACCAGGATCCCGGCTTCATCGACCACGTGCTGAACAAGAAGGCCGAGATCGTGCGGGTCTACCTGCCGCCGGACGCCAACTGCCTGCTGTCGGTCATGGACCACTGCCTGCGCAGCCGGCATTACGTGAACGTGGTGATCGCGGGCAAGCACCCGGCGCCCCAGTGGCTGACCATGGAGGCCGCGGTGGAGCACTGCACCAAGGGCATCGGCATCTGGCAGTGGGCCAGCAACGACCAGGGCGTGGAGCCCGACCTGGTCATGGCCTGCTGCGGCGACGTGCCGACCCTGGAGACCCTGGCCGCCGTCGCCATCCTGCGCGAGTCTCTGCCGGCCCTGAAGATCCGCGTGGTCAACGTGGTCGACCTCATGAAGCTGGAGCCGCAGACCGAGCACCCGCACGGGCTGAGCGACGCGGACTTCGACGAGCTGTTCACCCGGGACAAGCCGGTGATCTTCGCCTTCCACGCCTACCCGTGGCTGATCCACCGGCTCACCTACCGCCGGGCCAACCACCGCAACATCCATGTGCGCGGCTACAAGGAGGAGGGCACCATCACCACGCCGTTCGACATGACCGTGCTGAACGACCTGGACCGGTTCCACCTGGTGATGGACGCCATCGACCGCCTGCCCCAGGCCGGCTACCCGGGCGTGCACCTCAAGGAGCAGCTCAAGGACAAGCTGATCGAGCACAAGCTGTATATCAGGAAGAACGGGCAGGACCTGCCGGAGATCCGGAACTGGCAGTGGCATGTCCCGGGCGGTGAGTGAGGGGAAGCTGGGCGATCGTCCGCGTTCCGGACGGTCGCCCGTGGTCAGTCCAGGGAACGGGCTTCATCGTTCCAAGCCGGGCTCCGGGAGGGTGAAGAAGAAGCTGGCGCCTTCCGCCACGGCGCCCTTGGCCCAGACGCGGCCCCCGTGGCGGCGGATGATGCGCTGGACGATGGCCAGGCCGATGCCGGAGCCTTCGAAGTCCTGGGCGGCATGGAGCCGCTGGAAGGCCGTGAACAGCTTGTCCGCATAGGCCATGTCGAACCCGGCGCCGTTGTCCCGGACGCAGAAGGCGGAGCTGCCGTCCGGCTGGCTTTCCCGGAAGAACTCGATGCGGGCCTCCGGCACCCTGGAGGTGTACTTCCAGGCATTGCCCAGGAGGTTCTCCAGGACCGAACGGACCAGGCCGGGATCCCCGCTGGCGGCCAGCCCCGGTTCCACCCGGAACGCCGCGGACCTGGCGGGCTCCCCCTGGCTGAAGTCCGCCAGCAGCGCCTGGGCCATGGCGCTCAGGTCCAGCCTCTTCCGGCTGAGGTCGCCGCGGCCGGCCCGGGACAGCCGCAGCAGGTCGTCGATGAGCTGGCCCATGCGCCGGGTTCCGGCCCGGACCCGCTGGAGGGCGTGCCGCGCCTCGTCATTGAGCTGGTCCCCGCAGGCTTCCGCCAGGATCTCGGTGAACCCGTCGATGGCCCGGAGCGGCGCCCGCAGGTCGTGGGACACCGAGTAGCTGAAGGCGTCCAGCTCGGCGTTGGTCGCCTCCAGCATGGCCGTGCGCTGCTGGACCCGCTCCTCCAGCTCCCCGTTGAGCTGTTCCAGCCGCATCGCCGCCTGCCTGCGCTCGGTGATGTCCCGGGCGATGACCCACCTGCCCACCAGGTTGCCCCCCTGGTCCCGCCGGAGCCACACGCGCATCTCCACCGGGACCCGCTCGCCCGTCTTCCGCAGGTATTCCTTCTCGAATTCCAGGTTCTCCTCCTGGAACCGGCCCAGGCCAGCCCTCAGCTGGCTCCGGGGCTGGTGCAGGTACTCATCGGGGGTGAACGCCTCGAACGACCTGGCGATCAGCTCTTCCCTGGCGGCCAGGCCCAGCAGGTCCAGGTACGCCTGGTTGCAGTCCACGTACCGGCCCTGGGGGTCGACCATGGCGATGCCGTCCTTGGAGGTCTCGAACAGTTCCCGGAACCGGGCCTCGCTCTCCAGGCGGGCCTGCTCCGCCCGCTTGTGCTCGGTGATGTCCTCCTTGATGGCCACGAAGTTGATGATGCTGCCGCCCAGGTCCTTGACCGGGGCGATGGTCGCGGCCTCCCAGTACAGGTCCCCGTTCTTCTTCCGGTTGAGGAATTCCCCTTTCCAGGTCCTGCCGGCGGTGATGGTGGCCCAGAGTTCCCGGTACGCCTGGGCACCCAGATGATCGGTCTTCAGGATCCGCGGGTTCTGCCCGAGCACCTCGAAGGCCGGGTAGCCGGTCACTTCGGTGAACTTGGGGTTCACGTACTCGATGGCGCCCCGGGCGTCGGTGATGACGACGCTGACCGGGCTCTGCCGCACCGCCACGGAGACCTTCAGCATGGCTTCCTGAGCCTGCCGCTGGCTGGTGACGTCATGCATCACCACCATGGCCCCCAGGCGGCGGTGCCTGGCGTCGACGATGGGCGAACCATTGGCCAGGATGTGGCGGAGGGGCTGGTCCCGGGCGCGGATGACCACGGCGGCGTCCTGGAACACCTCCCCGTTGAACGCCCGCACCAGGGGATTGGCCTGGGCCGGCAAGGGCGTCACCCCGTCCGCCTCGAACAGGTCGTAGAACTCGCCCCACTGTTCCGCGGGCAGCCGGAGCGCGTCCTTGCCGTGCCATTCGCACAGGGTCCGGTTGAACATCACCAGGTCGCCCTGGTCGTCGCAGGCCACCACGCCCTCGATCTGGTGGTCCAGCAGGGCGCGGGTGAAGGTCTGCTCGTGCAGCAGGGCCTCCTCCGCCCGCTTGCGCGGGGTGCGGTCGCGGAGGATGGAGAGGTGGTAGCGCTCGCCGTCGATCTCCAGCAGCGAGGAGGCGATGTGCCCGGTGAAGATGCTGCCGTCCCTGCGCCGCAGCGGCGCCTCCAGGTCGGCCTGCTCGCCGCTGGCCCGCAACTGGGCGCTCCACCGGTCCCGGTCCCCGGGATCCGCCCAGAGCCCCAGGTCGCCAGGCAGGGCCGAATGCCCGAGGGCTTCGGTCCTGGTGAATCCGAACAGCGTGCAGAAGCGGTCGTTGCATTCGCAGCACAGGCCATCGTCCAGACGGGCGAGGAGAAGGGGCTCCGGGCACAGGTGGAAGATCCTGGAGAAGCTTTCCCGGGAGGCCCAGTTTGCGGCCGCCATCAGCCCTTGATTGGTACTGCCGCCCATAGCCTCCCCACCGATCGCGGCCCGACCTGGATTCTTGGACCCAGTCGCAAAATGCCGGCTGGCAACCATTGGACCGTGGTCTTTGGCATCCGTCCAGGAGCCCGTATCCGGATTCGTTCGTGTCCCGGACTTCCGCCCTGGGGTCGAGGCAGACGCCACAGTAGACCTAGGGCGCCACCCCGGCCGTGAGGCCGGAGGGGTCCGGGCTGCTCTCCGGGGCGGCCTCGGTTGGGGCGGGGCCGTCCGGCTGGCAGAACAGGTCGAGGACTTCGGCATTGCGGGCCTGGAGCCGGATCTTCCGGTCCCGCATGGCCTGGTGGCAGCCCAGGGAACCCACCAGCAGGGCCAGGGGCAGGGCGGCCAGGGTCATGCGCGAAAACGGATTGCGTTGCATCGGAGACTCCAGGGAAAGGCAGCGCCGCGGACCTGGGGTCCGGGCGCCGGTCGTTATTCGGGGGCCTGCTCCCGGGCGGTTTCGCCCAGCTGGCCTTCGGCCGCTTTCCAGCCGGCATCCGGGTTGTACGCCTTCACGGTACGGGCGAAGGCCTCGGTGCCCTTGCCCAGGTCCCGCTGGTACACGATGCCGTCCCGGTCGACGATGAAGGTCATCACGCCGGAGGACCGGTACTTCGCCGGATAGGCCACGAAAGCGAACCCCCGGGTCATCGTCCCGTTCGCGGCATAGCTGTGGGCGCCGCCCGGAGCCTGCCGCCCCTGGCCGGCCAGGGCGCGGAAACAGTAGCCCTGGTAGGGCGTGAGCGGGCCGGCCTTGCGGTCCTTGACCTCGGCCGCGGCCACCAGGGGCCCGATGGGGCTCCGGGTCTCTCCGTCCCCGGCCTTCCAGTAGAGCCCGTCGTGCTGTCCGGCGTCGCTGGCGATGCTCCGGGCATAGCTCCCGCCCCGGAGGGCTCGGTATTCCTTCTGCGCCTCCGCCAGTTCCAGGCAGACCCGGATGGTGGCGGTCTCGTTCTGGCCGATCCGCCGGAACAGGATCTCCCGCCGGCCGGCATCGGTGTCGAAGTACCACGCCTGGTCCCGGTTCACGATGGGGATGGGCGTGGGCCAGTTGCGCGCGCCGATGTACAGGGTGGTGGTCCCGTCCGGTTCCCGGACCAGGCGGTGCATTTCCTGGTAGCGCTGGACGAATTCGGCGCGGCTGCGGGCGTCCTCGGTGGCGTCGCCCGATGCCACCAGGTCCCTGCCGTCGGGCCCGAGGATGTCCGCCAGGGCTTTCTCGTCGCCGCCCTGGGCCGCGATGACCAGCGCGTCGCCGGCCTCCGCGGCGGAGGCGAAGGTCCGCTGGCCCTTGGCCTGGGCCATGGCCTGGGCGGGCAGGAGCGCCGCCAGCAGGAGTGCGGCCGCCGCCCCGGGCAGGCCGGCCCGGGGGCCGTTGGTGCAGTTCAGGTTCGCATGTCGCATGGGTCATATCTCCATTGGAAAAGGTTCAAGGCATCGGGCAATCGGGTGAGGGATCAGGACCGGTCAGAACCGGCGACCGCCGCCGCCGTGACCGAACGCATGGCCCATGCTGGAGCTGCCCCGGGCGGAGAAGCCCCTGGCCTCGCCGCCGTGCTGGTAGCCGCCGAAGGCGCCGGAGTGCTCGCCGCCCTGGGCGTGGGCATCCTCGTAGCCGCGCCCGGCCCGGGGAGCTTCGGAAGCCCGGGCCGCGCCGCGGTCCCCGCCCTGGGGCCGGTTCGACACGCCGCCGCGGTCCCCGCCCTGGGGCCGGTTCGCCGCGCCGCCCCGGTAGAACTGGCCGCGGTTGTAGAACGTGTTGCTGCGCGAGCGGTACTGGTTGTGGTTGTACATGACCGACCGGTTCTGCCAGTCGAAGCCCCAGTGGGGCCAGCCCCAGGCGAAGCCGCCGAAGAAGCCGATGCCGAAGCCGACCCCGAAGGAGAGGTTCGGACCGCCGAACCAGATGCCGGGGTAGCCGTACCACCCCGGCCAGGCCGCCACGGGCTGGCCGTAATCGGCCCAGGGGTCGTAGGCGGGGACGTAGACCATGTCAGGGTCCTGCGGCTGGATAGTGATGGTCTGGCCCTGGGCCGCCACGGTCTGCTGGGGGGTGGTCCTGAGGGTGCCGGCCGCCTCGGCCCGCCGGCGCATCACCTGCACCGCGTCCATGACGTCCTGGGGCTGGTTGTAGTAGGCGTCGCCCAGGGCGGAGGTCCAGGAAAGGTTCTTGTCCATGCTGCCGAGGACGGTGGGGAAGGCGGTGAGCGCCTTGACGCTCGGATCCCAGGACTGCCGGTCCACCGCCTGGCCCAGGGCGTCGCCCCTCAGTTCCGGATGCGCCTGCACCCAGCGGTCGGCCTCCACCACCTGTTCGGGGAAGGTGGCCGCGGTCAGGGTCTGGGCCACCAGGCCATCGGGGTACAGCGCCAGGGGCGCCACCGTCTGCTGCAGCTGGGCGGCGGTCTGCGTCTGGTACGGCTGCGCCGGCGCCTGGACCGGGGCGGACTGCCGTGCCCACAGGGCCGGAGCCAGGGTCCCTCCGGCCGCCAGCAGCAGGGTCAGGGAGAAGCGGGAAACCAGGCACCTGGGCCAGGGGAGCGTCGCGCGCACGGTGGTAGATTGGAAGATTCTCATGTTCCTGCACCTCGTCGGCAAACCCCGGCCAATGCCTCCGGGGAGCAACCTGCTTGTTCAAAGACCAGCCATGTCGTGGCTGCCCTTGGCGGGTCAACAGCCATCCATGCAGAGTCACGGAACGTGCCAATCGCGGTGGAGGTGCCCGTGGTGAACTTAACGCTATCTATTTTAGAAGATAGAAATTCCTCATGGCTTGTGCCGGAGCGCCGGACGGTCTGGTCCCGGGCCCGGTCGATTCAAAATGATCGGCAGGCTCATTCAAGAAGGGCGGGGCCAGCGCCTGCCCGGCCCGCCCGCGGACCGCGCGGGTCGAGGTCCGATGCCTTCATTATGGATGAGGGAGCCTGCCTGTTTTGATGGATTCGGGCGCGACGGTCGCTCTCGTTTATAGCTTAGTATATGCAATAACTAATCTTAAGTAGTGGCTCGATGCTTGCATCCGGCTACGACCGGCGATTCCGCCGGAGATCATCCGGCCAACGAACGGGAGGACACCTTTGGGATCCGGGAATGCTGCCGCCCGAACCGCGCCGCGGAATCCATCTGGATCGGCGATTATTGCGAAAAAAACAAAATTAAAATTCACCCAGAGAAGCCATGGGCCCGGACAGCGTATGTCCATCGCCGAAGAGGTTGGCTGTACAAGGTGGGGTGAGGACCATGCCCATTTTCCATATCCCGGAAAGGGTTTCGGGCCCAGGCGGCCCGGGCGGTGTTAATTTTTATAGCTTCGCGCCGGGATGAACGTATGATCAGTCGAGGTGTGTTCTGCATCTTCGGCTTCGCGGTCCGCCAGATCATTCGCGGTAATCCAGAGGTCGGCCATGCCTAGAACGCTCCGTGATCCAGTCTTGCCCCCCCGTACCGCCGGCGCCGCGGGCGGCCCTCCCGAGCGCAAGCGGGACCTGCTCAAGGCCGGGGCGCTGCAGAAGGCCATCTTCAACAGCGCCAATTTCTCGAGCATCGCCACCGACGCCCGGGGGGTGATCCAGATCTTCAACGTCGGCGCGGAGCGCATGCTGGGCTACGCGGCGGCCGAAGTGCTGAACAAGATCACTCCGGCCGACCTCTCCGATCCGGGCGAACTGGTGGCACGGGCCAAGAGCCTGAGCCTGGAGCTGGGCACCACCATCACGCCGGGCTTCGACGCCCTGGTGTTCAAGGCTTCCCGGGGCATCGAGGACATCTACGAACTCACCTGGATCCGCAAGGACGGCAGCCGGTTCCCGGCCGTGGTTTCGGTCACCGCCCTGCGCGACGCCCAGGACGGCATCATCGGCTACCTGCTCATCGGCACCGACAACACCGCCCGCAAGCGCATCGAGGCGGAGCAGGAGAAGCTGGCCCAGCGCCTGCGCGACCACCAGTTCTACACCCGCTCCCTGTTCGAATCCAACATCGACGCCCTGATCACCACCGACCTGGGCGGCATCATCACCGACGTCAACAAGCAGATGGAGGCGCTCACCGGCTGCACCCGCGACGAGCTGATCGGCGCGCCGTTCCGCAACTGCTTCACCGACCCGGAACGGGCCGAGGCGGGCATCAAGCTGGTGCTGAGCGAGAAGAAGGTCACCAACTACGAACTCACCGCCAGCTCCCGGGAGGGCAAGGAGACCGTGGTCTCCTACAACGCCGCCGCCTTCTACGACCGCAGCCGGACCCTGCAGGGGGTGTACGCCGCCGCCCGGGACATCACCGAGCAGAAGCGCCTGGACGCGGTGCTCCGGGACAAGAACGCCGAGCTGGAGAACGCCCGGTGCGTGGCGGACAAGGCCAACCTGGCCAAGTCGGAATTCCTGTCCAGCATGAGCCATGAACTGCGTTCGCCGCTGAACGCCATCCTGGGCTTCGCCCAGCTCATGGACACCGAGACGCCGCCGGCCACGGACTCCCAGAAGGCCAGCATCGTCCAGATCCTCCATGCCGGCTGGTACCTGCTGGAGCTGATCAACGAGATCCTCGACCTGGCGGTGATCGAATCCGGGAAGCTGTCCCTGTCGGTGGAGCCGGTGGCGCTGGCGGAGGTCCTGGCCGAGTGCCAGGCCATGATCGGGCCCCAGGGGGAGAAGCACGGCCTGGAGCTGGACTTCCCCAGCCTCGACCTGCCGGTCTACGTGATGGCCGACCGGGTCCGGCTCAAGCAGGTCCTCATCAACCTCCTGTCCAACGCCGTCAAGTACAACCGGCCCGGGGGCAAGGTCGTGGTGGCCTGCGCCGCCGACAGCCCGGAGCGCACCCGCATCAGCGTCCGGGACGAGGGCGCCGGACTGTCCCCGGACCAGCTGCCGCAGCTGTTCCAGCCGTTCAACCGGCTCGGCCAGGAGAACAGCGCCGAGGAGGGCACCGGCATCGGCCTGGTCATGAGCAAGCTCCTGGTGGAGATGATGGGCGGGACCATCGGGGTGGAGAGCACCCCGGGGGCGGGCAGCGTCTTCTGGTTCGAGCTGTGCCCGGCCGCCGCCCCGGCGCTCGTCCATGACCCGGCCGGAACCCCGGCCTCCGCTCCGGCCCGGGCGCACCCCGACACAGCCCAGCGCACCCTGCTCTACGTGGAAGACAACACGGCCAACCTGAAGCTGGTGGAGCAGCTCATCGCCCGGCGCCCCGACCTGCGCCTGCTGAGCGCCGGGAACGGCAACCTCGGCATCGAGCTGGCCCGGGATTTCCAGCCCGAAGTGATCCTCATGGACATCAACCTTCCGGGCATCAACGGCCTCCAGGCCCTGAAGATCCTGCAGGACGACCCGGCCACGGCGCACATCCCGGTGCTCGCCATCAGCGCCAACGCCATGCTCGCCGACATCCGCAAATGCATGGACGCCGGGTTCTTCCGCTATCTCACCAAGCCGATCAGGGTCAACGAGTTCATGGAGGCGCTGGATGGTGCGCTGGCCTTCGCCGAAACCCACCGGACCGCAGCGGACAGGGAACGATCATGATCAACAAGACTGACATCCTTCACGGCAACATCCTGATCGTCGACGACCAGGAGGCCAACGTCCTCCTGCTCGAGCAGATGCTGCGCAACGCCGGCTATGACCGCGTCTCCTCCACCACTCAGTCGGGCAAGGTCTGCGAACTGCACCTGCTGAACAGCTACGACCTCATCCTGCTCGATCTGCAGATGCCGGGCATGGACGGGTTCCAGGTCATGGAGAACCTGAAGCAGATCGAGACCGGCGGCTACCTTCCGGTCCTGGTGGTCACCGCCCAGTCGGACCACAAGCTGCGGGCGCTGAAGGGCGGGGCGAAGGATTTCGTCAGCAAGCCGTTCGACCTGGCCGAGGTGCTGATCCGGGTCTACAACATGCTGGAAGTGCGGCTGCTGCACCTGGAGACCCGGCGCCTCTACGAGCGCGTGGTGGCCGAGCAGAAGGTCTCGGAGCGGCTGCTGCTGGACGTGCTGCCCCGTCCCCTGGCCGAGGTCCTGGAGGGGCGCCCCGAAGGCGCCGCCGGCCTGGTGGCCGAAGGCTACGCGGAAATGACCGTGCTGTTCGGGGACATCGCGGCGTTCAGCCGGTTCGCCGAGGGCGCCGACGCCGGCGTCCTGGCGGCTGTGCTGGAGGACATCGCCGCCCACTTCGACCGCATCGCCGAGCATCCCGACCAGGAGCGGAGCCGGATCGTCGGCGACGCCTACCTGGCCGCGGTGGACCTGCCGGACGCGGTGGCCGACCCTACCATCGCCGCGGCGAACCTGGCCCTGGACCTGCTCGCGGCCCTGGAGCACTTCAACGGGCACAGCCGCTGCAAGCTCAAGGTGGGCATCGGCCTCGACTCCGGCCCGGCCCTGTCCCTGGCAGGCGGCAGGCGCAAGCAGCCCGGCTCCCGGAGCCACCATTCTGAATGAAGGGCCCAGGGCCACACTCTGAATGGATAATATAAGTATCTTGTTTACAGGGAATAATGGTTTGGTGCGGAACGTGCATTGGCAGAGCAGCATCCGCGCATGAAGGACCAGGCCATGGACGACCGGAACGCAGTGAACGAACGCATTTCCGCCGCGGATCCCGCCAGCCTCGGGCCGGCCCTGGGCCAGTGGGAGGAACTGCTGGGCCTCCAGAAGGAGCAGCTCCGGCTGCTGGCGCTGCTGGCCGAGCAGGGCCGCCTGGCGTCCCGGGCCGCGGCCGCCCCGGAGCGGCCCCGGAACGCGCGGGAGCGGGCCGACGCCTTCCCCGCGGCGAGATTCCTGTCCACTCCCCGGGCCTGACCCGGGCAGCTACTCCGCCCCGGCCGGTTCCTTCTCCCCGATCATGCCGTAGCTCTTGAGCTTGCGGTACAGGGTGGCCGCCCCGATCTGCAGCTGCCTGGCGGTGTGGGTCTGGTTGCCATGGTTCAGGGCCAGGGCCGCGAGGATGTATTCCTTCTCGATCTCCTCCATGGGCCGCACGGCCCCCTCGGTGGCCACCGGCCGGGGGAAGGCGGAGCGGATCTCGTCGGGCAGGTCCTCGAGCTCCACCCGGGTGCCGGGCGCCAGGGCCACGGCGCGCTCCATGGTGTTCTCCAGCTCGCGCACGTTGCCCGGCCAGTCGTAGCGGAGCAGCTGCTGGGCCGCGGCCGGGGTGAGGCCCGAGATCTTCCGCTTCATCTGCAGCGCCGAGCCCGCGAGCAGCACCCGGGCCAGGGGCAGGATGTCCTCCTGGCGCTCCCGCAGCGCCGGCACGTGCAGCTCCACCACCCGGAGCCGGTAGTAGAGGTCCTGGCGGAAGGCCCCGCTGGCCACGCCCTGGGCCAGGTCGCGGTTGGTGGCGGCCACCACCCGCACGTCGATGGGCCGCACCTTGTTCTCGCCCACCCGCCGGATCTCCCGTTCCTGGAGCGCCCGCAGCAGCTTCACCTGCATGCCCGGGGAGACCTCGCCGATCTCGTCCAGCAGCAGGGTGCCCTTGTTGGCCGCCTCGAACAGGCCCGGACGGTCGTGGGTGGCGCCGGTGAAGGCGCCGCGGGCGTGCCCGAACAGCTCGCTCTCCAGCAGCGTCTCGGTGATGGCGCCGCAGTTCACCGCGATGAACGGGCCCAGGGCCCGGGTGGACTCGTCGTGGATGAGCCGGGCCACCCGCTCCTTGCCGGTCCCGCTCTCGCCGGTGACCAGCACGGTGGAATCGACCTTGGCCACGCGCTTGGCCAGGTCCACCAGCTTGCGCATGGCCGCGCTCTTGGCCACGGCGCCCGTGGCCTCCTCTTCGGGCACCGCGTGGACCAGCGCCCGGCGATGCTCCCGCAGCTTGCGCTCGGCGGCCTTCAGGGTCTCGGTCACCCGGTGCAGGGAGACGTCCAGGCAGTCCTTGAGCCGGTCCGGCTGGTAGAAGCGCAGCTCCTCGGCGCGCTCGTCGCCCCACTCCTCCCGGGTGCGCCCCAGCAGGTGGCAGCCGGCATCGCCCTTGCCCAGGCAGCGGTCCTCCAGGACGTAGATCTCCTTGCCGGCGATGCGGCTGCTGTAGCCGCTGATGAGCCCGCAGATGGTCCAGCACATGGGCGAATCGGCCCGGCCGAAATGCAGGAGGTGCTGCTCGGCCTCGTAGGAGGCCACCAGCATGACCCCCTCCCGGGACGCGGGATCCAGGCTCCCCGATTCCACCCGGAACAGGCCTTCCAGGGCGTGGATGCGGGTGCCGGCCCTGCGCCAGTCGGTTTCGGTGTCCCACTTGAATTCGGTCTGCATGGCCTCGGCCATGCGCCAGCCGTGGGCGAAGCCGAACTGGGTGAGCACCGTGCGCGCCGCGGTGAGGCCGAAGTTCTCCACCAGGTACTTGCGCAGCAGGCCCATGGCCACGGCGTCCAGCAGCAGCGCCCGCTGGCCGGCGAAGCGGATCACGCCGCTGTCCGGATCCAGTTCCAACAGTTCCTTATGGTCCAGGTCTTCGGCGCGCATGAGCACCATCCTCAATCAGATTGAATGAGATGGTATTTCATTTTGCTTGAATTGACCATCATTGATAATGCCGTTTCTTTCCGTCCGGCAGTCCGCTGCGAACCCTGTTTCCGTGGCGAAGCACCGGCACCGGGGCAATATATGGATCGGCACGGATCATGCTTAGCCAAAATAAATAATTTGCTCGACTTCCCGATCACGAACGAAATGAGACACGTGCCCCTCAGGCATGAATTCCGTGATTTCAGACGGATCAGGGAAAGCGCTTGCGAAGGCACGCGTTTTCCCTGAACCGACTACGGGCGAGATGAGGGGACCCGTACGATCACGCAGTCAGGCTCCTATGCGGGAATCCATCGGGGCTTGAGCAGGTTCTCGATGGAGAACAGCTCGTCCCACTTGGCCTGGGAGAGCAGCTTGCGTTCCAGGACGGCGATCTGGTGGATGGACTTGGCGTGGGCCGCGCCCTCCAGGGCGATCTCGGAGCAGCGCTGGTAGCCCAGGATCGGGCTAAGCAGGGTGACGATGCCCAGGCTGCCCAGGACCATGTCCCGGGTGCGCTCCGGGTTGGCGGTGATGCCGGTGACGCACTCGGCGCGCAGCGTGTTCATGGCGTTTTCCAGGATCATGATGGAGCGGAACAGGGCGAAGACCATGACCGGCTCCATCACGTTGAGCTGGAGCTGGCCCGCCGAGGCGGCCAGGGTGATGGTGAGATCGGCGCCGATGACATAGAAGCAGGCCTGGTTCACCACCTCGGGAATCACCGGGTTGACCTTGCCGGGCATGATCGAGGAGCCCGGCTGCAGCTGCGGCAGGTTGATCTCGGCGAAGCCGCACCGGGGGCCCGAGGCCAGCAGGCGGAGGTCGTTGCAGATCTTGGACAGCTTGACCGCGGTGCGCTTGAGCACGCTGGAGAGCTGGACCAGGGCGCCTTCGTCCGAGGTGGCTTCCACCAGGTCCGCGGCGAGCTTGAGCTCGAGCCCGGTGATGCGGCCCAGGTGGCGCACCGCCAGCCCCGCATAGCCCTCAGGCGTGTTGAGCGAAGTCCCGATGGCCGTGGCGCCCAGGTTCACCTCGGCCAGCAGGCCCTTGGCGTCCTCGATGCGGGCCAGTTCCTCGCCCAGGCTGGTGGCGAAGGCGTGGAATTCCGCGCCCATGGACATGGGCACGGCATCCTGCAGCTGGGTCCGGCCCATCTTCAGCACCTGGGCGAACTCCGCCCCCTTGTCGCGGAAGGCGTCCCGCAGCCGGGCCAGGGCCTGCGCGTAGCTGCCCAGGCGGTTGATGAGGGCGACGCGGAAGGCCGTCGGGTAGGCGTCGTTGGTGGACTGGGACAGGTTGACATGGTCGTGCGGGCTGACCCGCCGGTAGTCGCCCTTGGGGCGCCCCAGGCGCTCCAGGGCCAGGTTGGCGATGACCTCGTTGGCGTTCATGTTGGTGGAGGTGCCCGCGCCGCCCTGGATCATGTCGGTGGGGAACTGGTCGAGGAACTCCCCGGCGATGATCCGGTCGCAGGCCTGGACGATGGCGTCCGCCACGTCGGCCGGCAGGACCCCCAGTTCCCGGTTGGCCAAGGCCGCGGCCTGCTTCACGTAGCCGAAGGCCTGGATGAAGCAGGGCTCCGCCGATATGGGCACGCCGGTGATCTTGAAATTCTCCATGGCCCTCAGCGTCTGCACGCCGTAGTAGACGCTTTCGGGGAGCTCGCGCTCCCCGAGGAAATCCTTCTCGACACGGTTGGGCATGGTGGGGCTCCTGGGGATCCAGCGCGGTTGGCGGCTCCATGGGCATGAGCCGGTCGTCACCACCATGCAGGATCCGCGCCAGCCCTGCACCCCATCACCCCATGGCGCAGCGCCTCCGCGGCCGCCGCCCTCCATCGAATTGACCTGGATGGTCATTCATTATGTTTGATCTGGTGCTTCCCGCGATTTCCGGGGTCAGCGCAAGTCATTTAAAAATATCTACTTACTTGTTGGCCCAGGATATGCCTCCTGGTTCCCGTGCCTCCTGCGACACCCCGCGGGCGGCAGCCAGGGGGGATCCCCCCGGGCCACCCCATCCGCATTGCCATCGCCCTCGAAGGGCAAGAAGGACACCCAACCATGCGCCCATTCAACCTGAACCTGCCGGCCGTGATCATGACCGCCACCGCGCTGACCCTGGCCGGCGGACTGCCCCTGCTCGCCTCCGGAATGGACCAGCGGATCGAGAGGTCCGCCCGGAGCAGCTACAACTTCATGACCTACCTCAAGGACGACTCGATCAAGGTGGAGAGTTCCGCCGGCGTGGTCACCCTCACCGGCACCGTGGTCCAGGACTACCACAAGTCCCTGGCCCAGGAGACCGTCTACGGCCTGCCGGGGGTGAAGAGCGTGATCAACCTGCTGGTGGTGGCCGGGGACCAGCCCACGGAGCATTCCGACAACTGGATCACCATGAAGGTGAAGACGGCCCTGACCTTCCACAAGAACGTCAGCGCCTCCGCCACCGAAGTGACCACCCAGAACGGGGTCGTCACCCTGTCGGGCAGCGCCGACACCCAGGCCAAGAAGGACCTGACCGGCGAGTACGCCCGGGACGTGGACGGGGTCACCGAGGTCCACAACGACCTGGTGGTGGGCGACGGCAAGCAGGCCTTCCAGCGCATGGGGCAGAGGGTGGACGACGCCTCCATCACCGCCCAGATCAAGACCTCCCTTCTCTTCACCCGGTCCACCCACGCCCTGGCCACCAAGGTGTCCACCCGGGACGGCGTCGTGACGCTGCACGGCGAGGCCGTGAACCCGGCGGAGAAGGACCGCGTCACCCGGATCGTCGAGGACATCAATGGCGTGAAGCAGGTGAACAACCGCATGACCCTGCGCCAGTCCTGACCGGCAGTAGCGCTTCCGCAAAACCATCCACCAACCCAACAACCATGAGGTAACACCATGAAATACTGGCAAGCACTCCCGTTCGTAACCTTCGCCCTGGTCATGCAGGCCCAGCAGAACCAGAACGGCCAACCCCCCACGCCCCTCTACCGGCTGGTGACGGTCCAGGACACGGCCAAGGCCATCAACTACGGCAAGCTGAAGTCCGCCAAGATCGACTTCAAGGGCACCAGCCTGCTGCCCGACGCTTCGGGCGTGGCGAAAGTGAAGTGCGCGCCCGGGAGCACCCGGATCGTGGCGAAGTTCAAGAACCTGCCCGCGGCCTCCAGCTTCGGCGGCGAGTACCTCACCTACGTCATGTGGGGCATCTCCACCGAAGGCACCTCCACCAACCTGGGCGAGATCGTGCTCAAGCACGGCGAGGGCGAGCTCAAGGCCACCAGCCAGCTGGCGGCCCTCGGCCTGGTGGTGACCGCGGAACCCTACTTCGCGGTGAGCCAGCCCAGCAACGCGGTGGTCCTGACCAATGCCGCGCGCAAGGACGCCCTCGGGGACGTGGAGTACATCGACACCAAGTACGAGCTCGTGCAGCGGGGCCAGTACGCCCTGGACCACGATGCCAACGCGCCCATGGTCATGGACGCCAAGACCCCCTTCGACGTCTACCAGGCCCGCAACGCGGTGCGCATCGCCCGGGCCGCCGGCGGCGAGGCCTACGCCCAGACCGCCATGAACAGTGCCGAGACCTACCTGAACCAGTCCGAGACCAAGGACGGCGGGAAGAAGGCCCGGGTCATGGAAGCCAGGGAGTCGGTGCAGAGCGCCGAGGACGCCCGGCTGATCGCGGTCCGGCGCCAGGCCGCGGAACAGGTGGCCATGGACAAGCAGCTGAGCCAGGACCGGGTGGACGCGGCCAACCGCCAGGCGGCCAGCGACAGCGCCGCCAAGGATGCCGCGCTCACCGAAGCGGCCAGGGCCGGCGCCGCCGAGGCTGCCGCCAACGCCCAGACCGGACAGGTCATGGCCAACAATGACGCGCTCCGGGCCCAGCTGCTGGCCGAGTTCAACGCGGTGCTGCAGACCCGGCTCACCGCCCGGGGCCTGATCGTGAACATGTCCGGGGTCCTGTTCCAGACCGGCAAGGCCACCCTGGTGCCCGCGGCCCGGGAGAAGCTGGCGAAGATCGCCGGCATCCTGGCCAGCCACAAGGGCCTGACGGTCGAGGCCGACGGCTTCACCGACAGCACCGGCAGCGCCGATTTCAACATGCGCCTGTCCGGCCAGCGGGCCGGGAACGCCCGGGACTACCTGGTGTCCCAGGGCGTGGCGGTGGACGGCATCTCGTCCAAGGGCTTCGGCCAGGCGGACCCCGTCTCCAGCAATGACACCAGCGCCGGCCGGCAGGACAACCGCAGGGTGGAACTGGTGATCTCCGGCGACACCATCACGGCGCCGACCACCTCCCAGAACTGATCCAGGCTTGCCAGGCGGCGGCAGGGCTTCATGCCTGCCGCCGCTTTCGCGTTGGTCAAGAATCGCCGGTCCGGCTCCGGCGCCGCCCGTACAGCAGGTAGACCGCCAGCCCCAGTCCGAGCCAGAGGATGAACCGGATCCAGGTGAGCCGGGGCAGGGCGGCCATGAGCAGGGCCGAGGACAGGATGCCCAGGGGGAACACCAGCCAGGGCCAGCGCACGCGGAAGGCCCGCGGCGCCTCCGGGCGCCGGACCCGCAGGATGAGCGTGCCGGCGCAGACGATGATGAAGGCGAACAGGGTCCCGATGTTGGTGAGCTCCACCACTTCCTCCAGGTTCAGGAGCGCCGCCGGCGCGGCGACCATGGCCCCGGTGAGCCAGGTGGCGTGGGCCGGCGTGCCGCGGCCGGGGCTGATCCGCCCGAACCACGGGCCCAGGAGCCCATCCCGGCTCATGCTCATCATCACCCGGGGCTGGGCGACCTGGTAGGCCAGGAGCGCGCTGGTGGTGGCGATCAGGGCCCCCACGGCGACGGCGCCGGCGAGGCCGTCCAGCCGGTGCTGGGTGAAGATGAAGGCCAGCGGGTTGCCGATGCCCTTCAGCTGGTCGTACCTGACCATCCCGGTCACCACCACCGCCACCACCACGTAGAGCGCCGTGCAGAGCAGCAGGGACCAGAGGATGCCCCGGGGCAGGCTCCGGCCCGGGGTCCGGCACTCCTCGGTGAGGGTGGTGATGGAGTCGAAGCCCACGAAGGCGAAGAACATGATGGCGGCGCCCGCGTGCACGCCGCGGAAGCCGCCCGGCGCGAAAGGCTTCCAGTTGGCGGGATCGATGAACAGGGCGCCGCAGCCCACCACGCCCAGGAGCACCACCAGCTTCAGGAGCACCAGGACGGTGTTGCCCCGGGCGCTTTCCTTGATGCCCCAGTAGGCCAGCCAGGTGACCGCGAAGGTGACCAGGGCGGCCGGCAGGTTGACGGTGACGGGCCAGCCGTTCAGCAGCGGCGCGGACTGCAGCTCGTCCCAATGGGCGAACAGCGCCGCCCCGTCCGCGAGGCCCTCCCGGGCCAGGCCCAGGGCCTCCAGCCGGTCCCCCAGGGCCAGCGGCACGGTCCCCGGCACCTGCTGCAGGGCGGTGCGGGGGTCCAGCGCCAGCCAGCCGGGGATGTGGATCCCCAGGACCGAGGCCAGGAGGCCGCGGGCATAGCTGGACCAGGATATGGCGATGGCCATGGAGGAAAAGGCGTATTCCAGCAGCAGGTCCCAGCCGATGATCCAGGCGAAGCCTTCGCCCAGGGCGGCGTAGGCATAGGTGTAGGCGGAACCCGACACGGGAATCATGGCGGCCAGTTCGGCGTAGGCCAGGGCGGTGAAGGCGCAGGCGAGGCCCACCAGGAGGATGCTCAGCACCAGGGCCGGGCCCGCCGGGGCCCGGCCGCTTTCCAGGCTGCCGGCGGCGGCGGTGCCGATGGCGCTGAAGATGCCGGCGCCGACGATGGCGGCCACCCCGAACATGGTCAGGTCGAAGGTGCCCAGGGTCCGGCGCAGCCCCTGGCCGCTGCGCCGGGCGTCCTGGTTCAGCTGCTCGAGGGTCTTGATCCTGAAGAACGTCTTCATGGCTGGATCCCTTCGGCTGGATGTTGAATCAACCCCAGGTCGTGCTGGGCTTATCCATTGGCCCAGGCTTGAAACCCAGGCATGCCGCCGCCCGCCCTTTGGTTCCACCCGTGCGGTGGTTGATTCCTGGTTAAATGCTTAATGTATTGTGTGTTTCCAACAGCAGGGTGCCCGCACCGGGCCTGCCCGCGGCCCGGGAACCGGGTGCGGGCGAGCCGCATCCAGGGGGTGCCGGAAAAGGCCCGCCTGAGGATCGCGCCCACGACCGGCCAGGGATGTTAGAATTCGAGACATTCCGATTGTCTTGCGTTTTCATTCCTGGATTTCCACTCGCTGCGGAGTAGGCCATGGGCAGTTCTGGACCCGACCGCCCTGCCCAGGGGACGGACCCCGCTCCGTTCCCGGTGGTCTGCGTCCTGGCCGCGGCGGGCGGGCTGGAACCGCTGGAGGCGTTCTTCCGCAACGTCCCGCAGACCGCCGGCGCGGCCTTCCTGGTACTGCACCACCCCGGGAGCCAGGACCCGCCGCGGGAACCGGCCGAGCGCCTCGGCGCCCTCCCGGCCGGCGCGGCCCGGGAGGGCGACCCGGTGGGGCCGGGCCGGGCGCTGTGGCTGGAGCCGGGCATGGCCCTGGGCTGGGACGGGGATCGGCTGCGGGTGGTCCGCCAGCTGCCGGCCCAGTCCCATCTGCTGCCCGGCGACATCCTGTTCGATTCGGCGGCGGCCTGCCTGGGGGAACGGGCCGTGGGCGTGGTGCTCTCGGGGGCGGGCTGGGACGGCACGGCGGGGCTCCGGGCCATCCTGGACCGGGGCGGCCGGGCCCTGGTCCAGTCCCCCGCCACGGCCCTGCACGACAGCATGCCCCGGCACGCCATCGACGCCGGGGTGGTGGACTGGGTCCTGCCCGCCGGGGAACTGCCGGGGAAGATCCTGGAGGGGTCGGGAGCCCCGCTCCTGCCGGCCCAGGAGGACGCCGCGGCCGCCCTCCAGACCATCTGCGCGACCCTGGCCCTCCGGACCGGCAACGACTTCAGCCGCTACAAGCCCGCCACCCTCCAGCGCCGCATCCAGCGCCGCATGCAGGTGACCGGCACGGCCACCTTCCAGGACTACCTGGCCCGCCTGGAACAGGCTCCGGAGGAGACCGGCCTGCTCATGAAGGATCTCCTCATCAGCGTCACCGAGTTCTTCCGGGATCCGGACTCCTTCGACAGCCTGGTGGCGCACCTGGGCCCGGAACTCATCCGCGGCGGCGCGGGCCGGGATCCCCTGCGGGTCTGGGTGCCGGGCTGCGCCTCGGGCGAGGAGGCCTATTCCGTGGCGATCCTGCTGAAGGAGCACCTGGAGGCCTCGGGGTCGTCCCGGCGGGTGCAGATCTTCGCCACCGACATCGACACCGCGGCGCTCATGCAGGCCCGGGCCGGGCGCTACTCCGAGCGGGCCATGCGCAACGTCTCGCCCCAGCGGAGGTCCCGCTTCTTCGCGCCGGCCGGGGCCTTCCACCGGGTCGGCAAGGATCTCCGGGACATGTGCATGTTCTCCATCCAGAACATCCTGAGGGATCCGCCGTTCTCCTCCCTGCACGTCATCAGCTGCCGCAACGTGTTCATCTACCTGCAGCCCGAGCTGCAGCGCAAGCTGGTCCCGCTGTTCCACTTCGCCCTCAAGCCCGGGGGCCTGCTGTTCCTGGGCTCGTCGGAGGGGCTGGCCTCCCGCATCGAGCTGTTCGAACCCCTGGACAAGGCCTGCCGCATCTTCCGCCGGAAGGAGGTGCATCCCAGGCCGCCCCTGGATTTCCCGGTGGGGGGCCACAGCCTGCAGCCCTTCGGCCTCCGGTCCGCCCAGGAGCTCCCCGGGGGCACGCCCGCCTTCACCGCCAACGGCCTGTTCGAACGCATGCTCCTGGAGGACTACGTCCCGGCCAGCGCCATCGTCAACGAGCAGGGGGACGTGCTGTTCTGCGCCGGGCGCATCGGCCGGTTCCTGCATCCGGCCCTGGGCGCGCCCAGCAACAACCTGCTGCAGAGCACCACCGGCAGCCTCAGGCGCGAGCTGCGCGGCCTGCTGGCGCGGGCCTCCGGCGATCCGGGCCGGTCGGCCCAGAGCGTGCTGAGGCACGATTCGGGGCAGGGGGAGGAGACCTTGCGGATCTCCGTGCGGCCCATGCCCGGCCTGGAGCGGGAGTCGGGCCTGTTCGCCCTGGTGATCCAGAACGACGCCCTGGGGGCGGCGCCCATCGGGGACCTGCCCGGGCCGGGCGAGGCGCACCATTCGCTGCTGGACCAGATGGACCTGGAGCTGCGGGCGGCCCGGGCCGAGCTGCAGTCCGCGGTGGAGGACCTGGGCTCCACCAACGAGGAGCTCCGCGCCGCCAACGAGGAGCTGCAGTCGTCCAACGAGGAGCTGCAGACCTCCCAGGAAGAGCTGCAGTCGGTGAACGAAGAGCTGACCACCACCAACGCCGAGCTGCACCAGAAGGTCAGGGACCTGTCCCGGAGCGAGGAGCGCTTCCGCAGCCTGTTCCGGAACATGGTCAACGGCTTCGCCCACTGCCGGATGCGGTTCGACGGGGACCGCCCGGCGGACTTCCTCTACCTGTCGGTGAACGCCGCCTTCGCCACCCAGACCGGCCTCGGGGACGTGACCGGGAAGTGGGCCACCGAGGCCATCCCGGGCATCCGGGAGGCGGATCCCGGGCTGTTCGAGATCTACGGCCGGGTGGCCCGCACCGGCATCCCGGAGCGGTTCGAGATCCATGTGGCGGCGCTGGGCGACTGGTACGACATCTCGGTCTACTGTCCCGGGCCGGACGAGTTCGTCGCCGTGTTCGAGGTGGTGACCCAGCGCAAGCTGGCCGAGGCGGCCCTGCGGGAGAGCGAGGAACGGCTGAAGCTGGCCATGGAGAAGAGCCACACCGGCGGGTGGGAGTTCGACCTGGCGGACCACCGGGCCTACCGCACCGAGGAGCACGCGCGCATTTTCGGCTACGACCCGTCCGATGCCGAATGGTCCTTCGACTCGTTCTTCGCCCACGTGGTACCCGAGGACCGGGAGCGGGTGGGCCGGATCATCGGCGAAGCCATCGCGGTCCTGGACGACTGGAGCCTGGAGTGCCGGATCCGCCGCGCGGACGGCGGGATCCGCTGGATCTGGCTGGCCGGGGGGCCCCAGGGGCAGGTGGCGGGGAAGCCGACCCGCATGGCCGGCATCGTCCAGGACATCACCGACCGCAAGCAGGCGGAGCTGGAGGTCCGCGCCCTGGAAGCCCAGGTGGACCATCTCCAGCGCCTGGAAAGCATCGGCCGCCTGGCGGGAGGGGTCTCCCACGACATGAACAATGTACTGGCCGCCATCATGGCGGTGGGCTCCACCCTGCTGGTGCGGCATGCCGGCGACCCGGTCCTGGTCAAGGAGGCCGAGACCCTGCTCAGCGCCGCCACCCGCGGCCGGGACCTGGTGAAGGTGCTCCGGGACTTCAGCCGCAAAGAGCTGGAGTCGGCCGCGGAACTGGACCTGAACCAGCTGGCCCGGCAGGAGGCGGACCTGCTGGAGCACACGACCCTGAAACAGCTGGTGGTGGAGCTGGACCTGGACCCGGACCTGCCCAGGGTGTACGGCGAAGCCAGCGCCATCGCCAACGCCCTCATGAACCTCTGCCTCAACGCCCGGGACGCCATGCCCAACGGCGGCCGGCTCACCCTGTCCACCCGCAGCCTCGGCCAGGGCTTCGTGGAACTGGCGGTGCAGGACCAGGGCGACGGCATGACGCCGGAGGTCCTGGCCCAGGCCATGGAGCCCTTCTTCACCACCAAGCCGGTGGGCAAGGGGACCGGTCTCGGGCTCTCCCTGGTGTACGGGACCATGAAGGCCCACGGCGGCACCCTGGACCTCCAGAGCCGGCCGGGGCAGGGCACCCGGGTCTCCCTGGTGTTCCCGCCCGTGGTCCGGGCCCCGGGCGTCCTGCGCGAGGGCCAGGCGGTGCCGGCCACTCCGGTCCAGAGCCTGCGGATCCTGCTGGTGGACGACGAGGAACTCATCCGGCGCACGGTCACGCCGATCCTCCAGGTCCTGGGGCACACGGTGCATCCCGCGGCGGGCGGCCTGGAGGCGCTGCAGCGGCTGGAGGCCGGGCTGGAGCCCGACCTGGTGATCCTGGACCTCAACATGCCGGAACTGGACGGCAGCGAGACCTTCAGCCGCCTGCGCCGGATCCGGCCGGAGCTGCCGGTGGTGTTCGCCACCGGCTACGTGGACGAGCGGATCCCGGCGATCCTCAGCCGCTTCCCCAAGGTCCGCATCCTCAAGAAGCCCTTCACCATCGCCGAGATCCAGGACGTGCTGCGCGGATGGTTCTGAGGGGCGCGGGTCCCGGCCGGACGTTCGCTTTGGGTAAGATCCGCACCGCAGCTGCGCTGCGGTGCGGATCTCCCCAAAGCGGGGCGACAGGGGGGGGCGGTGAATTTAATAAATAAAACTTGACAGTTCAAATAATTCCTTGAGTATTCAGCAAGAAAACAGCATGAACAACCTGAGAGGAGCCTTGAATGCGATTTCGTGTTTCGCCGAAGGTGCGCACGGTCTGCCTGAAGCTCAGCGTGGCGATCGTCTTCCTGGCCTGGCTGGGGTCGGTGGCGTGCAATGAACCCGCCTCCGCCCCGCCGCCGCCCATGCCCTCGTCCCCCTGGGGCGGGCGCTATGCCTATTCCTATGACCTGCCGGCCGACATGGCCAAGGCCCAGGCCGGATCCGTGCCCGTCACCATCGCCGTGGTCAACCCCTCCTACCGGGAGACCGACAGCGCCCTGGCCTCGCCCCTGTACTCCGGCGTGGGCAAGGGGCTCTCCCTGTCCATGGGCACGGACCTGGACAAGATGCTGATCGCCAAGGGCGTCACCAGCACCGGGCCCTTCGCCTCCCTGGACGACATCACCTATTCGGAGAAGAAGGGCGCCAACCTCACCCTGGCGCCCCGGGTCTTCATCTCCGTCGATTTCAAGCAGTCGCCGTTCCAGATGGTCTCCGGCACCGAGCGCCAGGAGAGCCGCTTCGTGCTCAACGTCACCGGCTGGATCACCTTCATCATGCAGGAGCCCATGACCGGCGAGAAGCTGTGGATCAAGAAGCTGGAGATCGAGCCGGTGCAGAGCCAGGGCGTCATCGCCCAGGAGGAGATCGCCGACTACTCCAATGCCGGCGGGTGCGGCGGCCCGACTTTCGTGGGCTACCATGCGGGCCAGGTGCTGTTCGACGGACGCGCCGACGCCATGGCCACGGCCCTGAAGCAGATCTACCCGGTGGTCATGGCCCGCTTCTACAAGTTCCTCGAGACCGACGAGATGATCGAGCTCAAGGCCCGGGGCATGGAGATCCGCGCCAACAAGGTCTACACCGGCAACTGAGCGCCGGCGCCCCCAGCCATGTGGCCCATCCTGTTCCGCTGCGGCGCGTTCCAGCTCCCGAGCTATTCGCTCTTCGGCGAGCTGGGCGCCGTCCTGGCCTTCGGCTTCCTGTACGGCCGGACGGGGCGCATGGGGCTGCGCAGCGGCGACGACTTCTGGCTCATGGTGGACGGCATCCTCATCGGCGGCTTCGTGGGGGGGCGGCTCGGCTTCCTGGCCACCGACGGCCTGCGGTTCCCGTTCCGCCTGCAGGACCTGGTGTTCCCCCTCACCAGCGGCTTTTCCGCCTTCGGCGTGTTCGCCGGGATGGCGGCGGGGATCTTCGGCTTCTGCCGGCTGTTCCGCTACCCGTACCGGCGGACCCTGGACCACCTGTGCGCCATCCTGCCGTTCTGGCTCGCCACCGCCCGGGTCGGCTGCTTCTTCACCGGGTGCTGCTACGGCCGGCCGGTGCGGCATGCCTGGCCCTGGGCCGTGACCTTCACCAACCCCGCGTCGGCGCTGCCCCGGGCGCTGCTGGGGGTGCCGCTGCACCCGTCCCAGCTGTACGAGGCGCTGGCGGATGCGCTGCTGGGGCTGGCGCTGCTCCGGGTGCTGGGCGGCGCCGAGCGGGGCGAACTGCCCCGGGGGACGGCCTGCTGCGCGTTCCTGGCCGGCTACGGGCTGCTGCGCTTCGGCCTGGACCCGTTCCGGGGCGACGCCCTGACCTTCGGCGCCATCACCATGGGACAGTTCTGCGCCCTGGCGTTCATGGCGCTGGCCCTGGCCGGGTGGCTGCGCCTGCGCGCCGGGGCGCGGTCACGGCGCGTCCTCGGGAGCCTCTGAAGGACCCGGTGCCCGGAACCGGCACAGCGCCGCGGCGCTGGCGCAGCCAAGGACGAAGCACCCGCCCCAGGCGAGGCCGGGGCCGCCGCGGGTGTACGCCAGCACCCCCAGCCAGGGGCCGACGGCGGTGCCCAGGGCGAAGGTGAAGGCGAACATGCCCATGTATTCGCCCCGGCGGCGCGGGGGCGACAGCGCGGCCACCGCGTCGGCCAGGGCCGGGAACATGATCATCTCGCCGAAGGTCCAGATGGCCACCGTGAGCAGGATCCCGCCGGCGCTGCGGGCCAGCCCCGTGAGGCCGAAGCCCAACGCGAACAGGAACGCGCCCAGGGCCAGCAGCGAGCCGTGCGGCCACCGGGCCATGGCCAGGTTGAGGGCCACCTCCAGCACCACGATCATCAGCGTGTTCAGGGTGAACACCAGGCCGAAGAAGCGGCTGGAGAAGTGCAGGTCCCGCACCAGCCAGAGGGGGAGCACGGCCGCCGACTGGGCGAACACCATGAGCACCGGCAGGCAGGACAGCAGGAGCAGGACCAGGCTGAGGTCCTTCCAGGCCGGCGCCTCGCCGGGGCTTGCCGCCTCGGGGGCCAGGCGGGGCTCCGCCGCCCCGGACTGGAACACCAGCGTCAGCAGCACGGCGGAGGCCAGGGTGGTCAGCCCGTCCACCCAGAACACCCAGCGGAACCCGGCCATGGCGATGCAGCCGCCCAGGGCCGGACCCACCGCCATGCCCAGGTTGGTCACCAGGCGGTGCAGGGCGAACACCGCCCGGCGCTGCCGGGGCGGCACCAGCACGGACAGCAGGGCCATGGAGCTGGGCCAGAAGGCCTGGGAGAGCAGGGCCCAGAGCAGGATGGCGCCGAACAGGAGCGGAGGCGACACGGCCAGCGGCAGCACCAGGAGCATGGCGCCGGAGCCCCAGAGGCTCGCCCGTATGAGCAGGCCATGCCCTATTCGGTCCGCCAGCCGGCCGGAGAAGGGCGCCGCGGCGAGGTTCCCGGCCCCGTACACCAGCAGCGCGGTCCCGGCGGCCTGGGGCGTCCAGTGGCGGCCCTGGACCAGGTAGAGCGCCAGGAACGGGAAGGCCATGGTGCCCATGCGGTTGACCAGGGTGCAGCCGCAGAGCAGCCAGACCCGTCGCGGTAGGTCGAGGATGCCGCTCCAGGGGTGCATGGGACGCTCCGAATGGGGGAAGACCGGGAACGGCGGCGAGAGGGCTGGCCGGATTGCTTCTTGGATGCCGGTTGCGCCGCCGGAGTTCTTGGAACTCTCCGGGGACGCGGTGGCGGTGGTGAAGGCGGTCCGGCTGTAGCCGCCTCACTGGGTCCGCCGTCATGGGAACCTTTCCGGCGCGGCACGGCCGGAGGAGACGACTGCACCTGAATGGCCCGACGCCGGCCTCCGGTTCCCGCCGGCCGGTGGGTTCAGGTCACCGGCCAGCCGTTGCCTGGCGCAGACTCCCATTCGATGATCGAGGTTCCGGACGCCCCGATCCGTTCCAGTACCAAACGGCCAAGCAGGCCATCGCAGGGGAGCGCCTGGGCCGCTTCGCCCAGGATCGAGGCCGGATTCCGCGCCGGCCGGATGCGGCCGAAGGTCAAGTGGGGAACGTACGGCAGGTCCGCCCGCAGCCCAGCCGGCAGGTCCCCGTGGATGGCGTCATGCAGCCGCGCCACCTCCGCGGCGCCCCTGGCCAGGGGAAACTGCAGCCAACCGTCCCGCGCCGCCGGGGGTCCCAGGCTGAAGGGGATGGGCAGGGCGGAGGCGTGCCGCTCCAGGACGGCCGCCAGCTGTTCCCGGGGCCACGGGGAGCGGAACGGGAACACCACGGTGATGTGGGGCGGCAGCTTTTCCGCCAGGGGATCGAAGCTGAGCCGGAGCCGCTGCAGGCGATCCCATTGGGCGGTGGCTGGGGTCAGGAAAATGCATCTGCGGTTCATGGGCAGGGCTCCGCGAGGCTGGCCTGGGCCACCATCCTATCCGTTCCTGCAGCGTCGGCAGGTCAACCATCCCGCCGGGCGTTCCTGCCCCGAGGCAAGGCCTCCGGCCCGGCAATGCACGCTTCTTCGGCTCTTTTGCCCTTGGCCTTGGTACCGACAGTGACGCTCACCCAACCCTCCGAGCGGGGGAGGAAGGCCGCCGGCCGGCCGATCGCCCCGGTCAGGTCAAGGGTTGAAAGGGACCTGTGCATGAATTCGCTCCAGGCTCCGCAACATTTCAGCCATTGAGGGACGTAGCGGATCAGGCCGGCTCCGTTGGGCTCAGGCACCGCGGGGGGGATGCAGCTGTCCGGGATGGGCCCGGTTTCCGCGCCTTCGCAATCCGGGTCAACCCCCATGCGCAGGAGCGCACTTCGCTGAGGCTCAGGGAGGATCCCACGGTAGAAGCATTGCAATGCGAACCGGAAATCTTCAAACGTCTCGGCATCGATCCTGGGGTCGATGATCTCCCAGATGGTGGATCCCTGGTGCACAAAGGTGTACGCCCGCCCCACCGGACCGGAAACCTTGATGCCCTTGTATCCAGCGGCCGTGAGCGCATCTGCAACCTGCCTGACCAGCGAATCAGGGTTCAGGCGCTGCAGCTCTTTCCCGAAGCCTTCCCTGAAGGTGTCCATGACCTTGTCCAGGGGAATGCGCTGCAGGGCTCGATTGTCCTTGGCGTCCTGGCCCAGCCTGGCCTGGATCCTGGTGTCGAGTTTCGCGGACCACCTGCGCATCCGGGTGATCATGGCCACGATGTCCCGGATGCAGTTCTCGGAAGCGTGGATGTGCCCCAGCCCGATTCGAACTTCATCCAGCAAGGCTTCCGGGACGGGAGCGCAGGGGGCCGCGCCGGCGTAGCATGCCATGAGGTGGATCTTGCCATGAAATCCCTTGGGCAACCCTCCTTGGGCATCGGTCAGGGCGGCCACCACCTTGGGGAGGGGAATGATCTCTTGGTTGGTAGTGAATCCCCCCGGACTTCCGTGCGCCGAAAGGAAAAGCTCACCGTCGGGGGCGAGGCTCGAAAGATCGTGCCTTTCACCGAGTATCTCGATTCTTTCAGCACCCGTTCGGGTGATTTCATAATGGAGGTCCCTCCAGGTGTCGCCTTGGACCGGATGATAGAGGGCCATGACGATGGCTGGCTCCAGCACGGTGGGGCAGGCCGCAGGCCGGGCGCCGGCGGCCCAACCCGTGCCCAGGTCCCATCTCGGGCAGACCTCCTCCGGGAATCCTGGCGCCGGGACTTCAGGCGCGGCAGGGGCCAGCACCGTTTCCCCGGCCAGGGCGGACGTGCAATAGGCCGCCATGGTGCCCGCAAGCGCCACGAGACGGCCCAATCTGCCAGGGGAGCGGCGTGGCGCAGGTGCGGATGCAGCCTCGGCGGCCTCACCCGTGCCGGGACAGGGCCCGGCATGGCTCTGGTCCCGGCGCGAGCCGGCAGGTATCAGGTCTATACTCTGCCTCTGACGCCCTTCTTGCCTGCGCTTGCGGTTTTTTTGCGCGCACCGCTTTTGGCGCCTGGCCTTGGCTCGCCGGTCTGCGGCTCCTATGGTCGGCTGGGCGCCCGCTTCCATCAGGGCCGGCACAGCAACCGGTGCCCCGGCGACCTTCTGGGCCGGGGCCTCCTTCGCCCCGCCTGCCCAGACGGGGTACGTCCAGGCCTCCCCCTTCAAGGTGTTGCCGGCTTCCAGCGCCCCGGCGCCCTGGGCGAGAACCACCAGGGCCATCAGACAACAAGGCATCATGCGGTCGTTCAACACCCATCACCCTCCTCCGGGCAGATGAAAATTTAATTGCCCAACCTCTGATGTCGGGTGCGGTGGGCTGGTTCCCGGCCAGTGCGGCCAATCTTCGCCCGGTCGGCCGGTGGAAGCGGGCTCGGCCGGCTGGCAGGGACTATCAGAGGGCCTGACTTCAGAGTCGTATTGACCAGCAATAACCCCCGGGGATAGTGTTGGGGCGGCAGAACCTTCACCGAACCCCTTCCGCCCTACTCTCCGAGGCCCACCATGCAGACCGAACGGAACACCATCCTCATCACCGGCGGCGGTTCGGGCATCGGCCGGGGCCTGGCCGAGGCCTTCCACGCCCTGGGCAACCAGGTCATCATCGCCGGCCGCCGCCAGCGGGCCCTGGACGCGACCGTCGCGGCCCACCCGGGCATGGCCGCCTACGCCGTGGACATGCAGGACCCCGCCGCGGTCCGTGCCTTCGCCGCCAAGGTCGCCGCCGATTTCCCCGCCCTGAACGTCCTGGTGAACAATGCGGGGATCATGCGGGCCGAGAACCTCCTGGACCAGCCGGACGACCTGGCCGACATGGAAGCCATCGTCGCCACCAACCTGCTGGGGCCCCTCCGGCTCACCGCCGCCCTGCTGCCGGTGCTCCGGAAGCAGCCGCGCGCCGCCATCCTGAACGTCTCCTCCGGCCTGGCCTTCGTGCCCCTGTCCCTCACCCCCACCTACTGCGCCACCAAGGCCGCGCTGCACTCCTACACCGAGTCGCTGCGCTACCAGCTCCAGGGCAGCGGCGTCGAAGTCCTGGAGCTCATTCCCCCGTACGTGGCCACCGACCTCATGAACGGCGCCGACGATCCCCGGGCCATGCCCCTGGACGCGTTCCTGGCCGAGGTCATGGGCATCCTGCAGACCCGTCCCGAAGCCCTGGAAATCTGCGTGGAGAACGTCAAGGGCCTGCGCTTCGCCGCCGAGGGCGGGAAGTACGCCGGGGTGTTCAAGGGCCTCAACGACGCCATGGCGGCCCAGCGCCACTGACTGTCCAGAATCGCGGTCAGCGCCAGCCCCACGCGTCGCCCAGCGCGAGGCATTGCGCCGCCGGCACCACCGAGCCGCAGGTGGACACCGAGCGCAGCGCGGCGGCCGCGGCGCACAGGCCCAGGCGCAGCCCCTGCTCCAGCGGCCAGGCCTCGTGCAGCCCGAACAGCACCCCCGCCGCGAAGGCGTCGCCGGCGCCGTTGGCGCCCTTGATGGCCTCCTGGGGCACCCGCACCGAAGGCAGGGCGAGGATCCGGCCGTCCCGGGCCGCGGCGACGCATCCGGCCGGATAGTGGATGACGACGACTTCCATCGGACCCTGGCCGAGCAGGAGCGCCGCCGCCTGCCGGGCCCCCGCCACCGAGGTCACGCCGTCCTTCACCACCTCGACCCCGGCCAGCGCCCCGGCCTCGAAATCGTTGATGATCAGGCTGTCCAGATGGGGCAGGCAAGGGATCACCAGCTTGCGCAGCGCCTCCGGCTCGCCCGAGATCATCTCCAGGTTGGTGCGCAGGCCCGCCGCGTGCGCCTTGCGCAGGACCGTGACCCAGCCGTTGGCGTCGTCCCCCGAGGGGGCATCCATGGCCGCGTGGATGCCTGGGGCGCCCAGGTGCAGCATCCGGGCCGGAATCCCTTCGAATACGAAATCGCCGGGCTCCACCAGCGCATTGGCCCCCTGGTGATGGAAGAACGTCCGGTGTCCGGTCCTCTGGACGGTCATGACATCGGTGTGGGCGGTGCAGACCCCGGGCGCGACGCGGATCCGGTCGCGGTCGATGCCGTGCTCGGCACAGGTGCCGAGGAGCAGGCGCCCCCCATCGTCATCGCCCACCACCCCCATGCCCCAGAGCGGGAAGGGCGCGCCCAGGCGCGCCAGATCGACGCTCAGGTTGTGCGAAGGCCCGCCGCCCCGGATCTCGCGGGAATGGATGACGGCCAGGGTCTCCTCCTTGGGCCAGGCGGAGATCGAGTTGTTGCAGTCGACGATCCAGCACCCGCCGCAGATGATGCCCCGGCGCTCCATGGCTCAGGCCTCCGCCTTGAGGATGGGGTCGCTGATTTCCAGGTCGTCGGCCAGGGCCAGCACCGGGCGGATGCCCTTGCCGGCCAGAGTCGCGTGATAGGCCTTCACCGCCTCGGCCGGGGCCACTTCCCGCTCCACCACCCGGCGCATCAAGGCCACCAGCGCCAGGGGGCACTCGGCGTAGTTGATCTTGCGGCCGAACAGCGCCACCCGCGCCCCGGCCTGCTCGGCCCGGGCCAGCAGCTCGAACGTGTCGCGGGTGGTGCCCTTGGCGCCGCCCAGGATGCCCACCACCAGCCGGGACGGATCGTAGCCGGCCAGCTCTTCCATCGCCCTGCGGCCGTTGTAGACCAGCTTCAGGAACAGCGGCTGTTCCGCGGCCAGCACGCCGCCCAGGGCGCGCACGATGCAGTCGCCGATGTAGAGGCCCAGCTCCCCGGCCGGGATGGCCACGTCGAAGGCCGGATTGAACACTTCCAGGAAATGGCGCAGGCCCAGGTCGGCCGCCTCGGCCCGGAAGGCCGAGTAGGCCTCCAGGGTGCGCAGGTCATGTTCCAGGTCGTTGGAAAAGGTGACCGAATAGAGCCCGAGGTCGACCACCGGCCCCAGCTTCGCCAGCCGGGCGGTGCGGAACGGGCGCGAAGGCGACTGGGTGTAGCGGGCGCCGCGCTGGCACCAGATATCGGTGGTGTCGTTGTAGCGCACCGCCGGGGTGACCGGGCTGTCGCGGAACAGGCCCTCCTGGACGAGGATCTCCGCGGAGGAAACGCTGGCCAGCATGATGTCGACCAGCCCCGAGCTGGTCATGTCCCGCATGGCCTGCAGGTACGAGGCACGGTCGGCGCTTCCGGGCAGCACATTGCCCGTAGCGTCCCGTCGCGGCCCCGGGGACTGGAGGCAGAACGCCATTTCCCCGTCCTTGGCGTCGGCGATGATGAAATCCTGGGGCCGGTAGGCGCCGGAACGGATCCGGGCCAGTTTGCTGTCGAGGGTCTTCATGGTGTCGCCTTTCGCTTGATTCAATGGTTGGGTTTAAATGGCTGTACCATAGGCTCCCGCTCTCGCACCATTCCGTCCAATGAAAGATTCTCAATAACTCATTCCCCGAAGGAATCATGGAACTGCGCGACCTGAAAGCGTTCGCCCTGCTGGGCGAGGTGCTCCACTTCCAGCGCACGGCGGAGCGCCTGTGCATCACCCAGTCCGCCCTCAGCAAGCAGATCCAGCGGCTGGAGGAGGAATTCGGCGGATCCCTGTTCGAGCGCAGGGTCGGCAACACGCGCCTGTCCCCCCTGGGCCTGGCCCTGCACGGGGAGTCCAAGGCCCTGGTGGACAGCGCCAGCCGGCTGGAGCGCCGCGCCAAGCTGGCCGCCCAGGGCGTGCTCGGCACCTTGCGCATCGGCTTCGGCATCGGCACCAAGGCCATCGCGATCAAGGCGATCGCCCAGTTCCGGAGCTCGCGGCCGGACGTCCAGATCGAACTTCATGAGATTTCGGCCCGGCACCAGATCGCCGCCATGGGCGAAGGCCGCCTGGACGTGGGCTTCTGCCGCCTCCCCGCGCCCCAGGGCTGGCCGAGCCTGCCCGTGCTCGAGGAAGCCCTGGTGACCATCCTGCCTGCCGAGTATCCCCCCGAGACCCGGCTGGAGGATCTGGGCCGGTATCCCCTGGTGATGATGGACCGGCAGCGCTCCCCGGCCTTCCATGACCATGCGCTGGCTTTCCTGGCCCAGCGCGGCCTGAGGATCATCTCCTACCAGGCCGTGACCGACTTCTCCACCGCCGTCGCCCTGGTGGAGGCCGGCGTGGGCTGGGCCGTGATCCCCTCCTGGACCCCGGTGCCGCAGCCGGGGCTGCGGATCCTGCGCTTCGACGATCCCCTGGCCCAGTGGGAGATCGGGCTGGTGCGTGGACCGGGAGAGGCCGGGGAGATCGTGGAGGCCTTCTGGCAGGTCGTGGCCAGGGTGGTCGCCGGACCGGGTTGAGGGCCGGCGTCCGGGACGAAAACAAAACCGCTTGATCGAAAATCAGGGCCGCGACAAAATGAATCGATTCATTTATTCGATCGACAGCTCCGGGGGTGTGCGATGCATTCAAGTCGTCCGTTGTGCTTTGCCTTGTTTTTCGGGAACCGGGGCTTTTTCCCGGAGAGCCTGATCGAGGGGGCCCGGAGCGGGCTCCTGGCGGTGGTGGAGCAGGCCGGCTACCAGGCCCTGCTGATGGACGCGGGCGAGACCCGGTTCGGGGCGGTGGAGACGGTCCAGGAGGGGCAGGCCTACGCCCGCTTCCTCAAGCAGCATGAGGGCGAGTTCGACGGGGTCATCCTGTCCCTGCCCAATTTCGGCGACGAGAACGGCGCGGTGACCGCCCTGCGCGACTGCGGGGTGCCCATCCTGGTCCAGGCCTGGCCGGACGAGGCCGGGCAGATGGACTTCCAGCACCGGCGCGACGCCTTCTGCGGCAAGTTCTCGATCATGGACGTGTTCCACCAGTACGGCGTCAAGTTCACCGCCTTCGCCCCGCACACGGTGCATCCGGCGTCGGCGGCCTTCGCCCAGCATCTCGCCTGGTTCGCCGCCACCTGCCGGGTGGTCCGGGGCATGCGCCGGCTCACGGTGGGGGCCATCGGCGCCCGCACCACGGCGTTCAAGACCGTGCGCTTCGACGAGCTGACCCTGCAGAAGTACGGCATCACCACCGAAGCCCTGGACCTATCCGAGGTGTTCCGGCGCGTGCGGGCGGTGGATCCCGCCGGCGCCCCCTTCCTGGCCAAGCAGGAGCGGCTGCGGAACTACACCCGCTGGGACGGGGTGCCGGAGGACAAGATCGCCACCCTGACCCGGCTGGGGGTCGCGCTGGATGACCTGGTGGCCGAGTACCAGCTCGACAGCCTGGCGCTGCGCTGCTGGATCGAACTGGAACAGGAGCTGGGCGTCGCCCCCTGTGTCATCCTCAGCGAACTCAACGACCGCGGCATCCCCGCCGCCTGCGAGCTGGACGTCTGCAACGCCGTGCCGATGACGGCCCTGTCCCTGGCCGGCGGCGGTCCCGCCACCTGCCTGGACTGGAACAACAACTACGGGGACGATCCCGAGAAGTGCATCCTGTTCCACTGCGGGCCGGTGCCCCAGGCCCTGATGCAGGCCAAGGGCCAGGTGATCGAGCACCCGATGTTCGCCAAGAGCTTCGGCAGCGGCTGCGGCTGGGGCTGCAACGCCGGGCGGATCAAGGCCTCGGCCATGACCTTCGCCAGCTCCAGGACCGAGGACGGCAAGCTGCGCTGCTACATCGGGGAGGGCGAGATCACCTCGGACAGCATCGAATCCGGCTTCTTCGGCTGCGCCGGCGTGGCCCGGATCGAGCACCTGCAGGACAAGCTCCTGGCCATCGGCAGGAACGGCTACCGGCACCATGTGGCGGTGGCGTTCGGCTCGACCCTGGTGCCGGTGCGCGAGGCGCTGGAGAACTACCTGGGCTATGAATTCGAGTCCCTGGCCGGGCGCGGGTTCTGACCGGGCCATGAGCATCCTCGGGATCGACGTCGGAACGTCGGGCTGCAAGGCGACGGTGGTCGACCCCGAGGGGCGGATCCTGGGCCGGGGCTATGAGGAATACACCGTCTCGCGCCCGGCCGAGGGCCAGGCGGAGCTGGATGCGGACACGGTCTGGGCCGCGGTCCAGGCCGTGCTCCGCCAGGCCCTGGCCGCGCCGGGGGTCGGCCGGGGGGTCCAGGCGATCAGCGTGTCCTCGTTCGGCGAGACCGTCGTCCCCATCGACCGGGACGGCAAGGCCCTGGCGCCGGGCATGCTCTATTTCGATCCCCGGGGCGCCGAGGAGGCCGCCGAACTGGGCGGCAGGCTCGGCCCGGAGCGGATCCTGCAGATCACCGGCATCGCCTTGCACCCGATGTACGGCATCTGCAAGATCATGTGGCTGCAGCGGCACCAGCCCCGGGTGTTCGGGCGGGCCTGGAAGTTCCTGTTCTTCGCGGATCTGGTGCTGTACCGGCTGGGCGCCCGGCCGGTCACCGACCATTCCCTGGCCTCCCGCTCCATGGCCTTCGACGTGGTCCGCAAGCGCTGGTCGCCGGAGATCCTGGAGGCGGCGGGCGTCGACCCGGCGCTGTTCGGCGAGGCGGTGCCGGCCGGGACCGCGCTGGGGCCGGTGGCGCGGGAACTGGCCGGCGCGCTTGGGCTCAATCCCGGCGCCCTGCTGGTGGCGGGCGGCCATGACCAGACCTGCGCCGCCCTGGGCGCCGGGGCGATCCGGCCCGGGCTGGCCATCGACGGCATGGGCACCACCGAGTGCATCACCCCCTGCTTCGACCATCCGGTCATCAACCAGGTCATGGCCACCGGCGGCTTCGCCTGCGTGCCCCACGTGGTGCCGGACCGCTATGTGACCTACGCCTTCAACATCACCAGCGGGAGCCTGCTGCGCTGGTACCGGGACCGGTTCGGCGCGGCCCAGGTGGCCGAGGCCGGCCGCCGGGGCGTGGATCCGTACCAGGTGCTGATCGAGCAGGCGCCGGACGGCCCGTCCGGGCTGTACGTCCTGCCCCACTTCGCCGGGGCGGCCACCCCGCACATGGACAGCGCCGCCGTGGGGGCCATCGTCGGCCTGAACCTGGACACCAGCCCCGAGCGGATCTGCAAAGGCATCCTGGAGGGCGTCACGTTCGAAATGATGGTGAACCTCGCCCGGCTGGCCGAGGCCGACGTGCCCATCACCGAACTGCGGGCCACCGGAGGGCTGGCCCGGTCGGACAGGATGCTGCAGCTCAAGGCCGACATGATGGGCCTGCCGGTGAGCTCCCTGGCGGTGAGCGAGGCCGGCACCCTGGGGGTGGCCATCCTGGCCGGCACCGCCTGCGGCCTCTATGCCAGCCTGGAGGAAGGGGTCGCCCGGCTGGTGAAGCTCCGGGCCACCTGCGTGCCCGACCCGGAACAGCACCGGCTCTACCAGGAGCATTTCGAACGCTACCAGCGGCTCTATCCGGCGGTCCGGGCCGTCTACGGCCGGGACTGAGGCCGCGGCGCCCGGGGCTCAGCGGTCGGCGGCCGGCGCCAGCGGGTCGCTGGAGGCCCGGATCCGCAGCTCCAGGGGCAGGACCGCCTGGCGCCGCTGGCCGCCGGGCGTGAGAAGGGCCTGGGCCATCATGGCCAGGGCTTCGGTGGCCATGGCCTTGACCGGGATGGCCACCGTGGTCAGGGCCGGTTCGTACATGGCGGCGAGGCTGATGTCGTCGAAACCGCTGACCGCCACCTGGCCGGGGACCGGGATCCGGTGCTGCAGCAGGAATTTCAGGCAGCCCAGGGCCAGCAGGTCGTTCTCGGCCACGATGGCGTCCGGCGGGGCGGCCGACAGCATGAAGCGGCGGGCGGCCTGGTACCCGGTCTGCAGGGTGAAGGGGCCGGCGAGGCGGAGCGACGGGTCCGGCTCCAGCCCGCTCCGCTCCAGCCCCTGCAGGTAGCCCGCGTGCTTGTCCCGGCAGATGCGGCCCCGTGCCGGCCCGCCCACGTAGGCGATGCGCCGGCGTCCGGCCCCGGCCAGGTGGACGGTGGCCTGGCGGATCCCGTCCAGCACGTCGATGGCGACGGCGTCGAACCGGGTGTTGGCCAGGTCCTCGCTCAGCAGGACGACCGGAACGCGGCCGGCGATGCGGCCCAGGTGTTCGTTCACGGCCGCGCTGCCGTCGATGAAGCAGAAGATGGCGCCGTCCACCTGGCCGATGGCGCGCTGGGACAGGCTCTCCTTGAGGGTTTCCAGGCTGGCGTCGGTGGTGTGCAGGACCGTGGCCAGCCCCCTCAGGCGGGCGGCCCGGTGGATCGCGCTATAGGTTTCGGCGAAGAAGGGGTTGCTGATGTCGGGCACGGCCACGGCGACAACGCCGGTGCGGCCGGTGCGCAGGCTCTGGGCCAGGGGGCTCGGCCGGTAGTCCAGGGCCGCGATGGCGGCCTCGATCCGCTGCCGGGTATCCGGCTTCAGCGTGTCGGGGTAGTGCAGGTACTTGGACACCGAACCGACCGAAACCCCTGCGTGTTCCGCCACCTCCTTGATGACCGCCATGGCTGGTTTCCCTTCCGACCTTGCCCGAAATACCGCCAGGCCGCGTGCCCGGCTCGGTCCATCATACCGTTTCGCCCGTCGGGTTCCGTCCTCGGTTCCTTTTGCTGGACACGTTCCAGGCGGCGTGGTGTAACAAATAGCAAATCGTTCTTTCACCCACAAGGAGCTCCGCATGACTCTGAACCCGGTCATCACGCATCTTGGCCGCCGCCTTCGCCTCGCCGTCATCGGCGGGGGCCCCGGCTCTTTCATCGGGGCGGTGCACCGTCACGCCGCGGCCCTGGACAACCGGTATGAGCTGGTCGCCGCGGCGCTGAGCTCCGACCCGGCCAGGAGCGTCCAGGCCGGGCGGGAACTGGGGCTGGCGCCGGAGCGCGCCTACGCTTCGGGGCCGGCCCTGTTCGCGGGCGAGCGGGCGCTCGCCGACGGCGCCGAAGTGGTGGCCATCATGACCCCCAACGACAGCCACTTCGAGCTTGCCAGCGCGGCCCTCGCCGCGGGTTTCGACGTCATCTGCGACAAGCCGATGACCAACACCGTGGACGAAGCCCGGCGCCTGCATGCGGCGGTGACCGCCAGCGGGAAGGTGTTCTGCCTCACCCACAACTACACCGGCTACCCGATGGTGCGGCAGGCGCGGGCCATGATCGAAGCCGGCGAGCTGGGGGCGATCCGGCTGGTGCAGGTGGAGTATGTGCAGGGCGGCAACGCCCGGGAATTCCAGCCCGCCCAGGGCCGGTCCTGGCGCCACGATCCCAGCAAGGGCGGCCCGTCCCTGGTGATGGGCGACATCGGCAGCCACGCGCACAACCTGCTGCGCTTCATCACCGGGCTCGAGGTGACGGAAGTGGCCGCCGAAGTGGGCGCCATCGTTCCCGGCCGGGTGGTCCACGACTATGCCGGCGCCATGCTGCGCCTGGACCAGGGTGCCCGGGGCAGCTTCTGGGTGACCCAGGCGGCGGCCGGGGTGGAAAACAGCCTGCGCATCCGGGTGAGCGGCGCGCTCGGTACCCTGGAGTGGCAGCAGGAGGTTCCCCAAGCGCTCAGCTTCAAGCCCCTGGACGCCCCGGCCCAGGTGCGCACGCCCAACGGCCCCGGCACCCTGCCGCTGGCGGCCCGTGCTTCGCGGATCGTGCGGGGCCACCCCGGAGGCTTCATCGAGGCCTTCGCCAACCTCTATTCCGATGCGGCCGAAGCCATTGCCGCCGGCCGGGCCGGCGCCACTCCCGATCCGTTGGCGCTGCATTTCCCGAACTCCCGAGATGGCCTGCAGGGCGCACGCTTCGTCAGCGCCGTCATCCGCTCCAGCGAAGCCAATGGGGCCTGGGTTCCAGTGGACGATTGATCCCCGCCATGAAATCGCCATCGCCAAAGACTTCGCCCCTGGCGCCATACGAGCTGCAGCTTGAAGTCCTGCCAGCGGACATCGACCAGCTCACCGGCCCAAAGTGATTCCGCTATTTCGACTGGAATCCGTCCAGGATCCGCTGGGCGCTGGCCCGCCGCCGTGCCTGCCGGGCCCGGGCGGCGAGGATGATGGCCTCCACCTCCCGGACCGCCTGGTCCAGCTGGTCGTCCACCACCAGGTAGTCGTAGTCCGGGAACCCGGCCAGCTCCCGCCGGGCGAGCCCCAGGCGGTCCGCCACCCGGTCCGCGGACCCGCCGGCCCGGGCCCGGAGCCGCCGGGCCAGCTCCGGGCCCGAGGGGGGCAGCAGGCACACCGTCACCGCCCCCGGCAGCGCCCGGCGCAGGTCCCGGGTCCCCTTGGTGTCCAGGTCCAGGAGGAGATCCTTGCCGGCCGCCAGCTGCCGCTCCACCCAGCCCCGGGCCAGGCCGTAGCGGTGGCCGTAGATCCGGTCCCACTCCAGGAACTGCCCCTTGGCCAGCATGGCGTCGAAGGCGGCGTCGTCCACGAAGAAGTAGTCCACCCCGTCCGTTTCGCCCGGCCGGGGCGGCCGGGTGGTGCAGGAGACGGCGAACGCCAGGCCGGGAACCCGCCGCAGCAGCTGCCGGGCCAGGGTGGACTTGCCGGTGCCGGAAGGGGCCGAGAGCACGAACACGTCCCCCGGCGCCTCGGGGGGAGCGGCCCCGGCGGCGCCCAGCAGGGCCAAGGCGATCCAGGCTGCGCGCAGGAAGCTGGGCATGGGGCGAATCCCTCCCCCATCCCAGTGCGCCCGGCGAGGCCTACGTTTCGTCGGCGCTGGGCCCGTACAGGGCCGGCACCGGCAGGTCCAGCAGCCGCAGGTAGCCGGTGAGCTGGGCCCGGTGGTGGATCATGTGGTTCATGATGTAGCTGCGGTAGACGGCCAGGCGGGGCATGGCGAAGACCACCTTGCCGTGGCTCTTCCCGCTCCAGATGACCATGAGGTCGGCGTCGGAGCCGGCGGCCAGGGCCGCCCTGGCCGCCTGGACCCCCTGGTCGAACACCGCCAGGAGGCCTTCGGTGGTGGTGGCGGGCAGGGGCAGGGCGGCGGCGGCGGCCGGGTCGATGAAGTCCAGCTCGGTGGTGGCCAGGGCGGTGACCAGCCAGGTGGGCACGGCGGCCAGGTGGTTGGCCAGCCGCCCCAGGGAGTAGGACCGGGGGTGGGGCTTGAAGTCGAACGCGGCCGCGGGGACCCGCTCCAGCACCCGGCGGCATCCGGCCATTTCCTGGTCGAACTCGGGGAGAAGGCTCGGGGCGATGGCCATGACGGCTCCTGGTGGGTGGAGACGATTATCCATCTTCAAGGTCAGCACGATGGGGAAACCGGAGCCCGGTCCCGATAAACTGGTCCCATGAACCCCGCCGATCCCGCCTTCCGTCCAGCCGTCCTGGTGACCGGCGCCTCCCGGGGCATCGGCCGGGCCATCGCCGAGCTGCTGGCCCGGCGGGGCTGCCGGGTGGCGGTGCACTACCGCAGCCACCGGGCCGCGGCCGAGGCGCTGGCGGCGGACCTGGAGGGCGGCGGCCACCTGGCCTTCGGGGCGGACCTGCGCCTGCCCGGGGAGGTGGCGCGGCTGTGGGACGAGGTGACCGAGGCCTTCGGCCGGATCCAGGTGCTGGTGAACAACGCCGCCGTGTTCGAAAGCCACCCGCTGCTGACCACCGGGTATGCCGAATGGCAGCGGGCCTGGGAACAGACCCTGGCCGCCAACCTGCTGGGCCCGGCCAACCTGTGCCATCGCGCCGGGAACGCCATGGCACCGCGCGGCGGCGGCCGGGTGGTGAGCATCTCCTCCCGCGGCGCGTTCCGGGGCGAACCGGAAACGCCCGCCTACGGCGCCAGCAAGGCCGGCCTGAACGCCCTCAGCCAGTCCCTGGCCCTGGCCCTGGCCGGGCAGGGGGTCTACTTCTTCGTCATCGCCCCCGGCTGGGTGGACACCGAGATGGCCAGCGCGACCCTCGCCGGGCCGGGCCGGGCGGAGGTCCTGGCCCAGCATCCGCTGGGGCGGGTGGCCAGCCCCCAGGAAGTGGCCGCCGCCGCGGTCTTCTGCGCCCTGGACGCCCCGCCGGCCATGACCGGCTGCATCATCGATGTGAACGGCGCCTCGTATCTGCGAACCTAGTCCTGCTGGAGCCCCATGAGCGAAGAGAAGAAGGATCCCTGGCTGAACTACCTGGCCCTCACCACCGTGATCATCGCGGTGTGCGCGACCCTCGCCACCTTCAAGGGCGGCGGCTTCTCCACCCGGCAGGTGCTGTCCCAGGCCAAGGCCTCGGACGAGTGGGCCTACTTCCAGGCCAAGAGCGTCAAGGCCAACCTCTACGAACTGGGCGAAGCCAACGCCGACCTGGAGGCCAGGGCGCTGCCCGCCGGCACTCCCAAGGCCACCCTCCAGGCCTTCGCCAAGCGGGTGGGCGACTACAAGGCCAAGGTGGCCAAGTACGAGGAGGAGAAGGCGGAGATCCAGGGCGAGGCGCAGAAGCTGGAGAAGGCCCGGGACGAGGCCCAGAAGCACGGGGCCTACTTCGGCATCGCCGTCATCTTCCTGCAGATCTCCATCCTGCTCTCCTCCATCGCCGCCCTGCTGAAGCAGAAGCCGGTGTGGGTGCTGGGGCTGGTGGTGGGCGCCACCGGCATCCTCTACTTCATGAACGGGTTCTTCCTGTTCCTTTAACTCAATTGGCCGGGTCCAGGCGCTGGGGCGGCAGCAGCGCGTCGAACGCCGAGTCGATCTGGGCCTCCAGGCGCAGGCCCAGCTCCGCGGCCGCCATGGGGCGGCCCATGAGGTAGCCCTGGAAGCCATAGCACTCCATGGCCACCAGCGCCGCCTTCTGCTGCTCGGTCTCCACCCCTTCGGCCACCACCCGCATGCCCATGTTCCGGCCCAGGTTCACGATGGTCTGGACGATGGGCATGGAGGAGACGACCCCGGGCTGGCTGGGGAACATGCCGCGCACGAAGGACTGGTCGATCTTCAGGGTGTCGATGGGGAAGCGCTGCAGGTAGCTGAGGGAGGAGTAGCCGGTGCCGAAATCGTCGATGCCGAAGTGCACCCCCAGGGCCCTGAGCTCGTTGAAGGTGGCCAGGTTGGTCTTGGCGTTCTTGAGCAGGGTGCTCTCGGTGATCTCCAGCTCCAGGCAGGACGGGGACAGCCGGGATTCCCGGAGGGTGCGGGCGACGATGTCCACCCAGCTGGGATGGGTCAGCTGCAGCGGCGAGACGTTCACCGACAGCTGCACCGGCCGGGGGCTCATGGACTGCCAGATGGCCGCCTGGCGGCAGGCCGTGGCCAGGGCCCACTCGCCCATGGCCTGGATGAGCTGGTTCTCCTCGGCCAGGGGCACGAACTTGGAGGGCGGCACCGAGCCCAGCACCGGGTGCTCCCAGCGCAGCAGGGCCTCCAGGCCGAAGATGGTGCCGTCCGCGGTGGTCTGGGGCTGGTAGAAGATCTGCAGCTCGTTCTTCTGGATGGCCTGGCCCAGGTAGCTTTCCATCTGCTGCCGCTCGAACGAGGCCTCGCTGAGGGTCAGGGTGGTGCACTGGATGGCGTCGCCGCCGGCGTTCCTGGCGCGGTTGGCGGCCTGCTCCGCCTCCTTCTGCAGCGAGGCGGCCTCGTCCCCGTCCTGGGGCGAGACGCTGATGCCGATGCTGGCGGTGATCCGCACTTCCCGCGAACCCACCCGGAACGGGATGCGGATGGCGTCCAGCAGGGTCTGGGCCCGCTTCATGGGCTCCATGGGCTCCGGCACTTCGGGCAGGAGCACCGCGAACTGGTCGGTGCCCACCCGGGCCAGGGTCTCCCCGGGGCCCAGCAGCACCGTCAGGCGCCGGGTGAGCTGCAGGCACAGCTCGTCCGCCTCGGCGAAGTCCAGGGCCTGGTTGATGGCCTTGAAGCGGTCCAGCTCCAGGAACAGGACGGCCACCATGGAGCCGTGCCGGCGGGCCCGGAGGATCGCCTGGTCGGTGCGGTCCGCCAGGCGCATGCGGTTGGGCAGGCCGGTGAGCGGATCCTGGTCCCGCAGCAGCTCCAGCTGCGCCTTCAGCTGGGCCACCTCGGCCCGGGCCTGGGCCAACTGGTCCAGAAGGTCCATGGGCTTCAGGACGATCTTGTCATCTTCCGGATTCGCGGGGAGGGGGGCCACGCCATGTACTCCTACGGGAATGGCTCAACCAGGGCGGGACTATGGACCAATCCATTCATAGTCCCACAAACTCCCCGCGCCGGTCCCGGGCGGTGGCGCAAAATGTTTCCGGGGGCCGCCGGACATTTTCCAAGGGCCGGCCACACCGGCCATCGGCTTCAACGGTCCCGGGACAAGACCTCGCCCCGGACCGGCCGGCGATCCGCAAAAAGGCCGATTTTCCTGTTGGGGGCTGCCTTATAGTAGTCAGGAGACAGCTCCGTGTCGACCCCAACTGTTGCCCTCCGACCGGTTCTCCCGTTTTTTTGACGCGCCCCGCAGCCAGACCGCCCAAGGTTCCGGGTGGGCGGGGACCTGAACGAAAGGTGGCCAGCGAATGTTCCGAGTCGTCAGCAACGAGGAGATCGCGCCGCAGCTGCACCGCATGGTCATCGAGGCGCCCCGGGTGGCCCGGGCGCGCAAGCCGGGCCAGTTCGCCATGGTCCGCTGCGCCCCGGGCCGCGAGCGCATCCCGCTCACCATCGCCGACGACGACCCCGCCGCCGGCACCATCACCCTCATCATCCAGGCCGTGGGCATCAGCACCCGGGAGATCGTCGCCACCCCGGCCGGGGCGTTCCTCAGCGACCTTGCGGGGCCCCTGGGCCAGCCCACCGAGGTGGAGCTGCTGGGCCGGGTCGTCTGCGTGGGCGGGGGCGCCGGCACCGCCGTGCTGTTTCCCCTGGCCAAGGCCCTGGCCCAGGCCGGCAACGAGCTGACCACCATCATCGGCGGCCGCAGCGAGAAGTACGTCATCCTGCGGGAGGAGCTGGGCGCCATCTCCAGGCAGGTCTACGCCACCACCGAGGACGGCTCCGCCGGCGAGAAAGGCTTCGTCACCCTGCCGCTGAAGCGCCTGCTGGACGACCCGGAACAGCGCCCCGCCGCGGTGTACGCCGTGGGCCCGGTGCCGATGATGCGGGCCATCTGCAACCTCACGCGCGAGTACGGCGTGCGCACCATCGTCTCGCTCAACCCCATCATGGTGGACGGCACCGGCATGTGCGGCGGCTGCCGGGTGACCGTGGGCGGCCAGATCAAGTTCGCCTGCGTGGACGGCCCGGAGTTCGACGGGCACCAGGTGGATTTCGCCGAGCTTGCCACCCGCCAGGCCACCTACCTGGAACTGGACAGTCATGGCTGCCGGATCGACCAGCAGCTCGCCCAGATGAAGAAGGACTGACCCCATGACCGAACTCACCGTCAAAGAGCGCATGGCCATCAACCGGGTGAAGATGCTGGAGCAGGAGGCCGCCCTGCGCGCCTGCAACTTCCGCGAGGTCAACCAGGGGCTCACCCCGGAACTGGCCCAGGCGGAGGCCCAGCGCTGCCTGGTGTGCAGGAACAAGCCCTGCATGGAAGGCTGCCCGGTGGGGGTGCGCATCCCCGATTTCCTCAGCGCCGTGGCCGCCGGCGACTTCCCGCAGGCCGCCCGGATCCTGCGGGTGGACAACGCGCTGCCCGCCACCACCGGCCGGGTCTGCCCCCAGGAAGTGCAGTGCGAGGGCGTCTGCGTGCGCGGCAAGAAGGGCGAGCCGGTGGCCATCGGCTGGCTGGAGCGGTTCGTGGCCGACTGGGCCGCCGAGAACATGCCGAGGGAGACGCCGCCGGCCCAGCAGACCGGGTTCCAGGTCGCCGTGGTCGGTTCCGGCCCGGGCGGCCTGACCACCGCCGGCGAGCTGGCCCGCATGGGGCACAAGGTGCACGTGTTCGAGGCCCTGCACGACACCGGGGGCGTGCTCCGCTACGGCATTCCCGAGTTCCGCCTGCCCAAGACCATCGTCGACCGGGAAGTGGAGAACCTGCGCGCCCTGGGCGTGACCATCGAGTGCAACGTCATCATCGGCCGGACCCTCACCGTGGACGAGATCGCCCAGGAGTTCGACGCCGTGTTCATCGCCAACGGCGCCGGCCTGCCCATGTTCCTGAACATCCCCGGAGAGAACTTCAAGGGCGTCTACTCGGCCAACGAGTACCTCACCCGGGTGAACCTCATGGGCGCCTGGATGGACGTGGCGGGCGGCACCCCCATCGCCCGGGGCGAGACCGTGGTGGTGTTCGGCGCCGGCAACGTGGCCATGGACTCGGTGCGCACCGCCAAGCGCCTGGGCGCCGCCCACGCCGTCTGCGCCTACCGCCGGACCCGGGCCGAGATGCCGGCCCGGCAGGAGGAGATCGGCCACGCCGAGGAGGAGGGCATCGACTTCCAGTTCCTGGTGGCCCCCCTGGAGATCCTCGGCGACGCCAAGGGCTGGGTGCGCGCGGTGAAGCTGCAGAAGATGGAGCTGGGCGAACCCGACGCCTCCGGCCGGCGCCGCCCGGTGCCCATCCCCGGCAGCGAGTACGAGCTGCCCTGCGAGATCGTGGTGGTGGCCCTGGGCACCACCGCCAACCCCCTGCTCACCAACACCACGCCGGCCCTGAAGCTGAACAAGTGGAAGAACATCGTGGTGGACGAACACCAGGCCACCACCATGGAGGGCGTGTTCGCCGGCGGCGACATCGTCCGGGGCGGCGCCACGGTGATCCTGGCCATGGGCGACGGCAAGGTGGCCGCCCACGGCATCGACGACTACCTGAAGACGCGCACGCCCAAACAGGCCTGAACAGCCCCGGCCCGCGGCGCCGCCGCGGGCCGGGTGGACCCGGTCAGGCCTGGGCCAGCCCGTCCTCCAGCGCGCCGAGGATGTCGTCGATGTGCTCGATGCCGATGGAGAGGCGCACCAGGTCGGCGGTGATGCCGCCCTCCAGCTGCTGGGCCTCGGTCAGCTGGGAGTGGGTGGTGCTGGCCGGGTGGATGATCAGGCTCTTGGCGTCGCCCACGTTGGCCAGGTGGGAGAACAGCTGGATGTTGTCGATGAGCTTCACCGCGGCCTCGGAGCCGCCCTTGATGCCGAACACCACCATGCCGCCGAAACCGTGCTTGAGGTACTTCCGCGCCAGCTCGAAGGAGGGGTCGCCGGGCAGGCCCGGGTAGCGGACCCAGGTGACCTTGGGGTGCTTCTGCAGGAACTGGGCCACCGCCAGGCCGTTCTCGCTGTGCCTGGCCATGCGCAGGGGCAGGGTCTCGATGCCCTGGAGGAAGATCCAGGCGTTGTCCGGGGCGATGGCCGCGCCGAGGTTGCGCAGGGGCACCGTGCGGGCGCGCAGGATGAAGGCGATGGGCGCCAGGGCCTCGGGCAGGTCCAGGGCCCAGCGCAGGCCGTGGTAGTTGGGGTCGGGCTCGGTGAACAGCGGGTGCTTGCCGGCCTTCCAGTCGAACTTCCCGCTGTCGGTGATGATGCCGCCGATCCCGGTGCCGTGGCCGCCGATCCACTTGGTCAGGGAGTTGATCACGATGTCCGCCCCGTGCTCGATGGTCTTGAGCAGGATGGGGGTGGAGAAGGTGGCGTCCACGATCAGCGGGAGCCCGTTGCGGTGGGCCACGTCGGCGATGGCCTGGATGTCCACCACGTCCAGCGCGGGGTTGCCGATGGTCTCGATGAAGATGGCCTTGGTCCTGGCGGTGATGGCCTGCTGGAAGTTGTCCGGATCCTTGGGGTCCACGAACTTGACCTTGATGCCCAGGGCCGGGAGGATGGCATCGAACTGGGTGTAGGTGCCGCCGTAGAGGTTGTTGGCGCTGACGATCTCGTCCCCCGCCTGGGCCAGGGTGATGATGCTGTAGAAGATGGCCGTGGTGCCCGAAGCCAGGGCCAGGGAGGCGGCGCCGCCCTCCAGCTGGGAGATGCGCTGCTCCAGCACGTCCTGGGTGGGGTTGCCGATGCGCGTGTAGATGTAGCCCAGCTCCCGCAGCCCGAACAGGTTGGCGGCCTGCTCCGTGCTCTTGAAGACGTAGGAGCTGGTGCGGTGGATGGGCACCCCGAGGCTCTGGGTGACGGGATCCGGCGTCTGGCCGCCGTGCAGGGCGATGGTCTCGGGATGGTAGGAGCGGGCCATGGAAACCTCCATATGGGGAGATGTGAGGGCGGATGCCAGCACGGGCTGGACACCAAATTATTATTCTTACTGGCAAAATAAGAATAGTACTGCGCCCGATGCGGGTCAAGCACTTAAATGAATTCTGCACCCTGACGCGAAAAAGCCCCACCGGAGGGTGGGGCTGGCTGAATTGGCTCCGGCGATAGGGATTGAACCTACGACCCATCGGTTAACAGCCGATTGCTCTACCACTGAGCTACGCCGGATCGCTGAGTCTTCAATTCTACCAAATCCCGCCCCAGGTTCAAGCACCGGTTTCAGTTCTTCTGCAGCTCCATGAGGATCTGCCGGGCACAGGCTTTCAGCGTCTCGATGACGCCGATGCCGCGGGACGCCACCGCCTCGATCATGGGTTCGCTGTGGAAGCGCAGCAGCGCTTCCATCTCCTGCAGCGGCGCGGCGGTGGGCATGTCCCGCTTGTTGAGCTGGAGCACGTAGGGGATGGTGCGGATGTCGAACCCGTTGTCCTTGAGGTTGGTGGCCAGGTTGGCGATGGATTCGATGTTGGCTTCCAGGCGTTGCCGCTGGCTGTCCGCCACGAAGATCACCCCGTCGCAGCCCCTGAGGATCAGCTTCCGGGACGCGTCGTAGAACACCTGGCCGGGCACGGTGTAGAGGTGGAAGCGGACCTTGAAGCCCTTGATCACGCCCATGTCCAGGGGCAGGAAGTCGAAGAACAGGGTGCGGTCGGTTTCGGTGGCCAGGCTGACCAGCTTGCCCCGCTTCTCGGGATTGGCCTGGGCGTGGATCCACTGGATATTGGTCGTCTTGCCGCAGAGCCCCGGCCCATAGTAGACGATCTTGCAGTTGATCTCGCGCGAAGCATAGTTGATGAAAGTCATGGTCGTCGTCCGGAGGGGAAGGCTGGTTCAGTCGCCGAAGAGCTTGTCGATGTCCTCGTCCGTGATTTCCGAGAAGGGGCTTTCGAACCGGGCCGACTCGGTGGCCTGGGTCTGGGCCCGTTCCTCCACCCGTTCGAAGATCTCCTGCAGCTCGCGGCTGGCTTTCTTCACCCGGAGCCGGACCAGGGCCAGGCTGGAGGTCTGGTCGAAGATGACCACCAGGATGCCCCGCTTGCCCACGATGGAGATGTGCAGGTTATCCTTCTCCCCCTCATGGAAGAGCAGGCTGAACTCCTTTTCGCCGATGAGCTTGGCCAGGCCGTCGGTGGCGGCCACATTGCCGGCCGTGAGCGAGGCCAGGCTGGTGGCGTCGATGCTGCGCACATCCCCCGAAGCCGCGATCTGCTGGCCGTTCTTGTCCACCAGGAAGACCACCTTGCTGGCGGAGTCCACCTGCAGGCGACCGATGATCTCCTGCAGCTGCTCGAATTCTTCTTCGAACATGACGAGATCCATCTTCGTCACAATGCCCTCCAGCCGGTTCCGTGTTACCGAGGATACCGCAGTTGGGCCCCGGGAGTTG
>Ga0181516_10000237_pt1 | contig 56210 bp, 56 predicted proteins | sample PEATcosm2014_Bin_25_FD_121104 | JGI IMG/M metagenome (GOLD analysis project Ga0181516, IMG submission 121104) | Peatland microbial communities from MTU Mesocosm Facility, Houghton, MI, USA - PEATcosm2014_Bin01_10_metaG | ecosystem: Environmental > Terrestrial > Soil > Wetlands > Peat | place...
ATGGTTTCCAGGTCGTAGGGGCAGCTGAGCTTGAGCTGCTGGAACTCGGCGAGCAGGTCGTGGGCGCGTTCCTCCTGCCCCAGTTCCTCGTGGCAGGCGTACAGCCAAAGGTGGCACTCGGCCAGGTGCACGTAATATTGGTAGGCCCAGTCCACGGGGCGGGTGCCCAGGTCCTTGGCCGCCTCGAGGAAGCCCTGCCTCTCCTTGATCAAAAGCGTCGTGAGCTGGTTGAGCACCCGGATGGCTTTGGGGTACTCGGTGTCTTCGTAGTGTTCCCACGCCAGGTTGAGGGAGTAATAGACGAGGTTGAACCCGATGGAGCGCAGGTCGGCCACCGAGCTTTGCGCCGAGGTCTTCAGGGTGTACAGCCAGACAGTCTGCAAGTAGGCCACCCCTAGGTCGATTTCGTCGTCGTCGAGGAGCTTGAGGGCGATGTTGCCCAGGGCGTCGTGGTAGCGGTCGTCCTGGAGGTGGACCATGTACTTTTCGAGCAGCGCCATGGCCTCGCCCGCGTCGAAGAAGCTGTGGTAGGTGATCAGATTGTACGCGTTCCATCCGATGCGCTCGGAGTCGCCGGCGGCCTCGGCCTTTTCAAGGCCCTGGACTGCGAGAAGGAACGAGTCGAGGCTGGGAGCGTCGGGGTTGAACGAGCAGCTGAACAGCCACTGGTACAGGTCGCTGGCCATCAGGGGTTCCTGGGCCAGGGGGAGGTAATGCTCCATGAGGGCGATGAAGGTATCGGGGAGGGTGTCCCGGGCCAGTTCGTGGAGGACGATGGAAAACAGGTCGAGGGCCGACTTGAGACCGCGTTTCTTGGGTCCCGTTCCGCCGTATTCCCGGGCGAGCCTGTCGAGAAGCCAGCGCAACACCACCTGAGATTCGTCCGAACCGAACTGGGACAACTGCCTCCAGGTCGAGGGGGCGAGCGAGCCTCCATCGGCCTGCCGGGGGTTCTCCCAGAACTGAATCCACTCCTTGACCACGAGGGGGCCCTGGTCGGCCTCGATCACAAGGTTCAGGGGGCGGTGCAACACCTTGCGGTACTCCTGGTTTTCGACCAGGGCTTCCAAAAAGGCGGGAAACCGCGTGATTTCGAACAGCGTGTCCAAAGCCAAAAACTACTCCTCCCAGCGGGCCACGGCCGCCACCCACGACGAAGCGCGATGCAGCCGGCTCCCGTCCAGGCCGCCGGTGTACCTCACAGTCCACCCGGCCAGCAGCTCTTGCGCCAGGTGTTCGGGATCGTACCACCTGTACCAGAGCGGAAACCGCCGGACCCGGTCCGGTTCCACCACGGTGTAGGTGCGCCCGAACGTCCTCAGTCTAGGATACGCATCTGTGCGGCTCAAGACAAGGTGGGGAGCGTCGCTCCAGAAGCCTTCTACGGGGACAACGGACCAGTCGCGGGCGGGGGCGGCGTCCTTTTGCCGGGTCCACCAGGGTTTCCTGAAGGCGTCGAAGACAAGCAGTCCGCCGGGGGCAAGGGCTCGCCGGCACCGGGCCACAAGGCGGCGGGCCTGAACCGGGCTCAGGGTTCCTATCGTCCCGTAAGAAAGGAGGATCAGGTCTTGCCGGGGGGGGAGGGGGAGGGTGCGCAGGTCGCCAAGGACGAAGCTGGCGTCGAGCCCCGCGTCGGCGACCTCCTGGCGCGCGTACTCGAGGGAAGCCCCTGCAACGTCGACGCCGGTCACCGACCAGCCCAGGCCGGCAAACAGCAGCGAGTGGCGCCCCACGCCGCAGCCCAGGTCGAGGAGCCTTCCGGGCCGGCCCGCCTGGTCGTTCACCCACTGCACCTCGTTCTGGATCTTCCCCAGGGGCCTTGACGCGTCGTCGGAGCGGTCGTCCAGGTGCGCCCACACGACGTGGCCCGCGATGTACGGGTCGGCCCAGAACAGGCCGTCCCCAGGTTCAAAGGCCCGGGGCCGGCGGTCGGCCTTGACCAGAGTGTCCCAATCCATTGTTCCTCCCGGGCCGCCCGTGGTAGTTTGAGCGGATGCAACTGATCGCTCTTTGTCCCTTTGGCCTCGAAAAACTAACCCGCGACGAACTCAAGGGCCTGGGTCTCCCCGGCAGCGGGCAAGCGGCGGGAAAGGTCTTTTTCGAGGGCGGCTGGGACGCGATCCTGAAGGCCAACCTCCACCTGCGCACGGCCGAGAGGGTGCTGGCCGTCCTGGGCAACTTTCCGGCCGCGGACTTTGATCAGCTGTTTGAAGGCGTCTCCGCGCTTCCGTGGGAGGAGTGGCTCTCACCCCATACCACCATCGTGGTGGAAAAGGTCAAAACGTACAAGTCGAAACTCACGTCCATCCCCGCCGTCCAGGGCATGGTGCAGAAGGCAGTCTTCCAGCGCCTGGGCGAGCGCTGGGGTCTGCGTTCGCTGCCCCAGACCGGTCCGCAGGTGGGCCTGCGCGTGTACTTGGAGCACGACCGCGCCCTGGCCGCCGTCGACACCACGGGCGCCGCCCTGCACAACCGCGGCTACCGCAAGAACGCCGGCGAGGCGCCCATCAAGGAAAACCTTGCCGCCGCGCTGCTGCTGTTTTCGGGGTGGAGGCGCAAGTACCCGCTGTACGATCCGCTGTGCGGCTCGGGCACCATCTTGGCCGAGGCGCTGCTGTTCGCCTACGACATTCCCCCGGGCCTGCGCCGCTCGTTCGCCTTCGAGCACCTCGTCCCCCACCAAGCCCTGGACTGGAAGATCCTGGTGGACGAGGGCCGCGACAAGATCGACACTTCGCACCGGGTCAGGGTGTGCGGCAGCGACAAGGACCAGCGCGTGCTCGACGCCGCGCGGCAGAACCTCGACCGCCTGGGTCTCGACGTGCGCGTGCAGCTCGAGCACCTGTCGATGGAGGAGGCCAAGGCCGACCGCGTCGAGGGCGCCGGTGACGACGCGGGCTTCGTGATCACCAACCCGCCCTACGGAGAGCGCCTGAACGACAGACCCCACGCCGAGAATCTGTCGCGGCAGATGCGCCACTTCGAGCGCACCTTTCCTGGTTGGAAACTGGGCGTGCTCACCAGCCTCGAGACCTTCCCCGCCCAGATCGGGCTCACGCCCTACGTGGTGCGCGACCTGGTCAACGGCCCCATCCCCGTCAAGTACTACCAGTTTCAGCTCTGAATCCTTTCACAAACAACCAGATCGGGAACACAAACAGCTCCCAAAGTCCCCCTGGAACGTACAGCAACGAGACAATTGCGCTGCTGGCACCAAGGATCCCCAACAACGAAAGCACGGCGCCGAAGAACAGACAGCCGTAGCCGACCATTCCCCCTAGCGACAACCAGCGCGGAATGACTCTCGATCTGAAGAACGAACAATTGAGGAGCGTACTGCCGATTCCCAGCGCAACCATGCTCAGTTGAAAGGCGTTGAGCTTCATGACCGACGCCAATTTGGGCAGTTCGGTGTCACTCTTGCCGCCGAAGATGAGCAGCAGGCTCTCGACCACCCGAAATCTGCCGCCCATGAAAGGCATCCCCCCTTTTCTTGCTGAAAGATTCGACCCCACCGCTTGGTTAGAAAGCGAAACTGCGAGCGCCAATTTGTCAAGAGCGCAAGCGGCTTGGCGTGACCCAAGTTCGGTCAGGTGTCCCTTGGCCCGGGTGAAGGGCCTTTCTCTCACCGCCCCGGTTTCGGCTTGCCCACAGGAAGCTCGTCGAGCGATGTGACGATGGGGAGGCCTCGTTCCCGGGACCTTGCCGAGGAGGGGCTCGTGCAGCGGGTTCATGGGGGCGCCCTGCCGGCCTCACCGGCCGTAGGGGACTATGGAAAACGCGAGCAGCTTTCCACCGAGGTGAAGGCGCGCCTGGGCGTGGCGTCGCCTTACCAGATCGTACCGGCGGCGGAGTTAGCCGTGCTGGAGGTCGATTCGTCCACCGATCATGCGTCGCTGGAGCCCTACAGGGCGCTGGGGCCGAGCATCGTCCTGGCGTGAGGCCCGGAGCCTACTTTTTTCCGCTGCTCAGGACGATCTGCGTGTTGTACGCCTGGATGGAGCCGAGCAGCGCGTCGTAGCTAGAGGGAAGCAGGTAGGTCGCCACCCCGATGAACACGAGCCCGACCCCGATGACGCCGAACGAGGACAACAGCCACGGGTCGTTGTTCTGCTGAAGGCCGGGTGCCTTGATGGCCAAGATGTACAAGGTCAGGCCGCCCAACTCGACGCCCCCTCCCGTCCACAGCAGGGTGTTGCCCCAGGAGTTCTTGGTCAGGTACTCGTCGAGCAGGCGGTGGCTCTCGGGGAACCTCTGCAGCTTGGTCGTGACGTCGGGGTCCAGCTGGAAGCTGATCCCTCCGTTGAGCTCGGGGACGTAGGCGAGAAGACCCCCGTCCGCAGCGTCCTCGGCGAACGCCGGGGCGAGGCACACACACGCAAGCACAAGGACGAGGGCCGGGCGCCAAAGTTGTCTAGTCATCGGAGTTGATCGTAGCGCCAGCTCCGAGACATTTCAAGTGTGACCGGCTCTTAGGTCGCCGCCAGGGCCTGGTCCAGGTCGGCCAGGATGTCGTCGATGTTTTCAAGACCGATGCTCAGCCTCACCAGCTCGGGCGACAGGCCGCTGGCCTTCTGCTGGTCCTCGGAAAGCTGGCTGTGGCTCGTGCTCGCCGGATGCAGCGCGAGGCTCTTGGCGTCGCCCACGTTGGCGAGGTGGCTGAAGAGCTTGAGGTTGTCGATGAACTTCTCGCCGCCCTCCCGGCCCGACTTCACGCCGAAGACGACCACGGCGCCGAACCCGTTCTTGAGGTACTTCGAGGCGACCTTGTAGGTGGGGTCGGACTTGAGGCCGGGGTAGCGGACCCAGCTTACCTTCTTGTGTTTGGCCAGCCACTCGGCCACTTTCTGGGTATTCTCGACGTGGCGGGCCATGCGCAGGTTCAGGGTCTCGAGGCCCTGAAGGAAGATCCAGGCCGAGTCGGGGCTGAGGGCGGCGCCCAGGTTGCGGAGGGGAACCGTGCGGAAGCGCAGGGCGAAGGCGATGGGCTTGAGGGGGGCCGGGAGGTCGTGGGCCCATCGCAGACCGTGGTAGTTCTTGTCGGGGCGGTTGAACTGCTCGAACTTGGGGTCGGTCCAGTCGAAGTTGCCCGCGTCGGTGACGATGCCGCCGATGGCGGTGCCGTGCCCGCCAATCCACTTGGTCAGCGAGTTGATGACGATGTTGGCCCCGTGTTCGATGGACTTCAGCAGGGCGGGGGTGGTGAAGGTGGCGTCGACGACGAAGGGAAGTTTGTGCTTCTTCGCGACGGCGGCGATGGCGTCGAAGTCGGCCATATCGAGGGCGGGGTTGCCCTGCGATTCGACGTAGATGAGCTTGGTGTTGGGCTGGATGGCCTTCTCGAAGTTCTTCGCGTCGGTCACGTCGACAAACGTCGTGGTGATTCCGAAGTCGGGGAGAATGGCGTCGAACTGAGTGTAGGTGCCCCCGTAAAGGTTGGAAGCCGACACGATGTGGTCGCCCTGCTTGGCGATGGTGATCACCGTGTTGAAGATCGCTGCGGTACCCGAAGCGACGGCCACCGAAGCGGCGCCGCCTTCGAGCACGCTGATCCTCTCCTCGAGGATGGCCGTGGTGGGGTTGGTCAGCCGGGTGTAGATGTTCCCCAGCTCGCGCAGGCCGAACAGGTCAGCCGCCTGCTTGGCGCTGTTGAACACAAAGCTCGAGGTGCGGTGGATGGCCACAGCGCGGCTGCGTTCGGTGGGGTCGGGCTTCTGTCCGGCGTGGATCAGATTCGTTTCAAAAGCGGGGGTCGAGGCCATGGTCTTCTCCTGAGAAGGAACTTATCCACTAATCAAGTAGATTAAGTCAACAATAGGCCCAGGGCCGACTTTTCGTCAAGGGGAGGATGGATCTTTTCGCGGGCGGACGCTAGCTTCTGTCGAAGCGGGCGCCGGGCCCCGGGGGTAGGCAATGGTTGTGGCGATCGGGGGAGGGGACCAGAGGAGGGGAGAGACGCGGGCCATCGACAGGTGGTGTCTGGCCGCCACGGGGCGAGATTCGCCCAGGGTGCTGTTTGTCCCGACCGGCACCAAGGACTCGCCCGAGTACGTGGAATCGGCCACGGAAGCGTTCCTGTCCGCGGGTGCCGGTTTGGTCGTCCCCCTCCTGCTGACCCGCAACCCCTCGGCCCGGGCGGTGGCCGCCGCCGTGGAGGCCGCCGACTTGGTGCACTTCGGGGGAGGCAGCGCCCCGGCGATCGTCAAGCATGGCAATCGGTTCGCTCTGGCGGCGCAGCTGACCGCCGGGCTGGAAAGAGGGCTGGTGCTGTCGGGGATCAGCGGCGGGGCCATCGCGCTTTTCGAGGGCGGGCTGGGAGCCTACAACGGCTACCGTCCCCTGCCGGGCTGGGGACTGGCTCCCGGGACGGTGCTTCCGCATTTTCACCCGGGCGAGGAAGCCGCCCTCGAGGAGTGGCTGGCTGCCGACCGAGCGCGCTTTGTGTGGGCGGTCGAGGACGGCGCCGCCCTGGTGTGGGACGGCCAGGCCGCCCGTGTCGTTTCAGAGCGTCCCGACGCCGGGGTCTGGCGGCTCACCTCAGCGGGCACGCAGCGCGTTGAGTGAAGGCCCCAGCGCGGCCACGCCGCCGGCGAGGGACAGAGCTCGCACTCCGGGCGGCACCGCTCCGAGGGCCGCGCGGCTGCGGATACCATGCGCGCAGACCAGCAGGTAGGTGCGGTCGGCCGACCACGACGGCGATTTCTGGCTCCAGCGGGTCCAGGGGTAATGGACGACCTCGCTGCCGGCCTGCCGGAAGAACTCCCACTCGCCGGATTCCAACTCCGAGGGCTCGCGCACGTCGACCACGACCTGGCGCTCGTCCGCCGCAATGTCGGGCCAGGCGGCTTCGCGCCGGACGCCGGCGGCGCCAGCGAGGGGGGCCAGCCACGACCAGTCCCCATGCCCGCGGGCGCAGGCGCAATCGGTTCGCGGCTTCCAGCGCAGGGTCTGCGGGCTCCAGTCGGCGGCGTCGATCATCCACGTGGAGCACGGCTGTGGACCCGCCAGACCGAGGAGCAGCCTCAGCGCGGCCAGGGCCTGGAAGTTGCCAGCCACTCCGGCGAGGGCCCCGGCCACGCCCACGTCGGCGCAGACGCCCACGCATCCGTCCTCCGGCGCGGTGGGCCACAGGCAGCGCCAGCACCCGGGGCCGGGCTTGTCGAAGGGGAAGGCCATGACCTGGGCCTCCCACTGGTAGAGCGAGGCCAGCACCAGGGGCTTGCCCGCCGACCGGCAAGCGTCGTGCACCAGGAACTTGGACGCAAAATTATCGGTGCCCTCGATGACCAGGTCGGCATCCTCGACCAGGGCCCTTACGTTGGAAGCGTCCACCCGGACGGCCCTGGGTTCCAGGCGGATCCACGGGTTGGCAACGGACAGAGCGTCGCGGGCGGCCTCGACCTTGGGGCGGCCCACGTCGGCGGGGGCGAACAGGGTCTGCCGGGGCAGGTTCGACGCCTCGACGCTGTCGGGGTCGCAGAAGACAAGCCGCCCCACCCCCGACCGGGCCAGCGCACTCAGCGCCGGGCAGCCCAGGCCGCCCACGCCGACCACGATCACTGTCGATCGGCCCAGTTTCTCCTGGCCGGCCGGGCCCCAGCCGGGCACCCTCAACTGACGGTCGTAGTAGAGCCGTGGTGACAGGTCACCCATTCCCAGTCTCCTTCCGCGTAGTGCTCCCGCTTCCAGACCGGCACCCGATGCTTGATCTCGTCGATGATCCACCGGCACGCCTCGAAGCCCTCGCCTCGGTGGCCCGAGGCCACCTCGACGACCACCGCCGCGTCGCCTACGGCCAGGCTGCCCACCCGGTGCGCGGCCCGGGCGCCGTCGAGGCCGAAGCGCTCGACCGCCGACTCGACGATCCGGCGCCCCTCCTTGACCGCGAGTTCGGGGTACGCCGAGTAATCGAGCCCCGTTACAGCCCGGCCTTCGTTGGACGAGCGGACCCGGCCCCAGAAGGCCACCACGGAACCGCTGGCGGCGGGCACCACAAAATCGGGAAGCGTTTCGAGAGGCTCTTCCGTCAGCAAAAAGGCGGCGGACATGGTTCAGCCGCCCGCCACCGGGGGCATGAACACCACCACAGCGCCTGGGGCCAGCGGAGCCTCCCAGGCGCAGAACTCGTCGTCCTGGGCGGCCCTGATGAGGTCGGCCCCGAGGGTGAAGGAATGGTGCCCGGCAACCTCGGCCCAAAGCTCGGCCACCGTGGCCGCCTGAGTGGCCACGCTTTCCTTGTCGGTCCCCGCCTCTTCCTTGAGCCGGGCATAGTAACGGACGGTGACTGTCATGGCAGAGCTTCCCCCAGTTCAGATTTGCCCCCTGCCTTGGCCACGAGTTCGACGCTGCGGATCACCGTGGCGTGGCTGAGAGCCTTGGTCATGTCGTAGATGGTCAGGGCCGCCACCGAGGCACCCGTGAGGGCTTCCATTTCCACCCCGGTCTTGTGCGTGGTCTTGACCGTGCACACGATCTCGACCTCGTGGCCGCTCACCACCGAGCACGTCAGGCCGACGCCGTCGATGGGCAGCGGATGGCACAGCGGGATGAGCTCCCAGGTGCGCTTTACCGCCTGGATGCCCGCGACCACGGCGGTGGCGAACACGGGCCCCTTGGGTCCGATCAGTTCCTGGCCGTTGCCGGGCTCCAGCAGCTGTTTCAGCACTTCCACCGGAAAGTCGACAACGGCGCGGGCCCGGGCCGTCCGCCGGGTCACCTCCTTGGCGCCTACGTCGACCATGGTCGGCATCCCCTGTTCGTCCACATGGCTCAGCACATCAGCCCCCCACTGCAAACATTTCCACCCGCGACGCCGGGGTGGCCTTCGCTTCCACAGGACGCTCTTCCGAGTACCTGTCCTTCCGCCCCGTCCAGATCGCGCTCAGCTTGGCCGACAGCCCGTCCTGGGTGGCCCCGGCGCGCAGCAGCGGGGCCAGGTCGTGGCCGGCCGACGAGAACAGGCAGGTGTAGAGTTTGCCGTCGGCGCTGAGCCTGGCCCGGCTGCAGTCCCCGCAGAAGGGGCGGCTGATCGAGTTGATGAACCCAACCATCCCCCGGCCGTCGGCCCACGCCCACCTCTCGCTGGTTTCCCCGGGGTGGCTCTTGGCCACCGGGTCCAGCCCCACGCCGGGAACCAGGCATTTCAGGTGCGCGAGCACCTCGTCCCCGGTGACCACCTGGCTGCGGTCCCACCGGTTGAGCGTCCCCACGTCCATGTACTCGATGAACCTCAGGTCGAACCCCGGCCGGCGGAAGTGGCGGACAAGCGGTTCGATCTGGTCCTCGTTCTTGCCCCGGATGACGACGGCGTTGAGCTTGACCCTGCCGAAGACCTGCCGGGCCTCTTCGATGGCCTCCAGGACCACCGAGACCCTGTGGCCGTTGCCCGTCATGGCCGCGAAGCGTTCGGCGTCGAGGCTGTCGATGGACACCGTGACGGAATCGAGGCGTGCAGCCTTGAACCGCGGCAGCAGCGGAGCAAGGTGCAGACCGTTGGTGATGAGGCCGACCTCAACCTGCGGAAAGCGGGTCTTGAGAGAAAGCACAAGTTCGGGGAGGAGGGAGCGCAGCAGCGGTTCTCCACCGGTGAGCTTGACCTTTTTCAGGCCCAGAGGCACCGCCGCCTCGACCACCCTGGCGATTTCCGGAAAGCTCAGCAACCGGTCGGCCGTCAGGAAGGGGTAGTCTGCCGGAAAGGCCTCGGCGGGCATGCAGTAGGTGCAACGGAAGTTGCAGTTGTCGGTCACCGAAACCCTTAGGTCCCGGAGGGGACGGCCCCTTTGATCTACGAGCATGCCCCATCCTACTGAATTTGTCGGAAAATATCAAAGCTTCGCGTGGAAGCTATGGACAGTCATCCCCGCCACGACCAAGGTCAGCCCCGCGGCCGACCAGGGGTCGGGCCATCCCGACCCCAGCAGCACCACCTCGCCCAGCAGGCTGAACACCACCTCGCCGGCCTGGGTGGCCTCGACGGCGCCCAAGCGGACGGGGTCGCCGTGCACAAGGTCGGTGGCCCGGAAGAACAGCAGGGTGGCGATCACTCCCGAAAAGACGGCCACCAGCAGAGTCTGGAAGGCCTGGGAAACCGAAGGGGGACGACCGGCGGCCAGGGCGCCGACGGCCAGGATGCCCCAGAACGGGAGGCTCAGCAAGGTCATCGCCGTCACCCTTTGCACGGTCGTGAGCCGCCCGCCCGCGAGGGCCATAATGCGCCGGTTCCCCAGGGGGTAGCACGCGGCCCCCACCAGGACGAGGGCCACCACGGCCAACGACGACGGCAGGTCTGCCCTCAGGGCGTGGCCGCTTTGGAGCAGCACCACCCCGGCCAGGATGAGGGCCGAGAACGCGAGCGTCTTCCAGGGGAAGCGGCCCTTGGGCAGGAACAGAAGAGTGCCGGCCACGATGGTCATCTGCCACAGACCGGCGACCAGCCAGCCTTCGCCGAAGCTGGCCGCCCAGCACACAGGAGCGTAAAACAGCCCGAAGCCCACGGTGCTCCATAGCCACCAGGCGCCCGGTGCCCGGCGGACCTCCGCCCAGATCGGCCTCCACCCGCCGTTCCACGGCACCAGGACCGCCAGAAGCGGCACCATGAAGACGAACCTCAGCACCCCCGTCCAGACCCAGAAACCGCCGCCCAGGCTCATGGAGCGGTTCAAAATGAACGTCAGGCTGAAGAACGCTGAGGCGGCCAGGCCCAGCAGGAAGGGGAACCGGCGCCCCGCCATGGCCCCGGGGGGGCTGCTCAGAGCACCGCCCCGACCAGGTGGCCGATTCCGTAGGTCACAGCTGCGGCGGCGACCCCGAAGAGGATCTGCCTCACGCCGCCCCACACCCAGTTCATGCCCGTGATCAGCGAGCTGATGAACCCCAGGGCGAACAGACCGGCGGCCGAGAACAGGGCGCTGGCCAGCACGCCGTCGGCACCGTGCCAGAAGAAGTACGGGAACACGGGGATGATTCCGCCTACCAGACATAGGACGAAGCTCGTTGCTGCGGCCTCCCAGGCCGAGCCGCCCAGTTCGGTGGGGTCGATGGCAAGTTCTTCGCGCGCCAGCGTATCGAGGGTCGCTGCCTTGTCTTGGAAGATCTGCTCGGCCATGCGCTCGGCCTGGGCCCTGTCCACGCCTTTGGCCTGGTAGATGAGTATCAGTTCCTCCTTCTCCTCTTCGGGGGCTTCCTCGAGCTCCTGGGCCTCGATCTTCAGCTGGTTCTGGTAGAGTTCCCGGGCGTTCTGCACCGACAGCCACTCGCCGAGCGCCATGGACAGCGCGCACGCGAGCAGACCGGCGACACCGGTCACCAGGATGGCGCCGCTGCCGACGGCCGTGCCGGCGCCCGCCGCGCCAGCCACGCCCATCACGATGCAGAACACGCTCACCAGCCCGTCGTTGGCGCCCAAGACGCCGGCCCTGAGGGCGTTGCCCCCCGTCCGGTGGCGGCCCTCGAAACGGGCGACCTCGCTGCCCTCCAGCCCCGAGCCCGTGCGGGCCAGGTGGCTGAAGATCCGGGCGTGGCTCGACTCGTCGCGGACCAGGGCCGGGATCTCGGCCTCGGTCTGTCCGGCGTACTCGCCCGCCGCGCCCTTTTCAATCGACGCGATCAGCGGGATCACCGAGCCGGCCCCGAGGCGGTTCGCAAGCATCGCCAGCAACCGGGTCTTGAGCCCGGGCCGGAACGGACCCGGGTCGCGGCCCCCCTCGTGAAGCTTGGCGGCCCAGAGCGCCACGTGCTTCTCTTCGTTGGCCGCCAGTTTCTCGTAGACTTCCTTGAGCTTGGGGTTTTCTTCGTTGGCGCCCAGCTTGCGGTACAGAAAGACCGCCTCGCCCTCCGCCTGCCAGTTGGCCTGGAACCTGCGTTGATCTTGCTTTGTCATGAACCGAGAGTACCGCTCCGGCCCGGAGAAGGAAAGAGGGTTGGGCCAGCGGCGCGGCGTCAGTCCCCCCGGCGCTTCTTGCCCAGCAGGCTCGCCCTGACCACCTCGGCCCCGGCCGGCCGCCGCTTTTTCAAGGCGACCAGCGCCCGCTCGACCTTGCCCTGCTTTTCGGGCTCGCCCTCAAACAGGTCGCCCTGCTCCAGGCCCAGCTTCTCCAGGTGTCCCAGGCCGACGCCGATCAGCCTGACGGTCTTCCCGGGGGACCATCGCTGGCCAAACAGCCGGCGGACGCACGCGAACAGCTCGGTCGAAGAGGTGACGGGCCGGGTCAGGGTGGTCTGAGCGCTGATGGTGGTGAAATCCGACCACCGCAGTTTCAGGTGCGGGGTCCGGCTCTGCCAGCCCTCCTCCAGAGCCCGGAAGGCGACCTCCTGGCAGAGCCCCTGAAGGGTGTTCTCCAGCACCTCAAGGTCGCAGGTGTCCTCGCCGAAGGTGGTCTCGGCCGACACCGAGCGGCTCTGCGCCTCGCGGAACGGGTTGTAGTCGGCCTGCCCCCTGGCGGCCAGCCAAAGAAACTCGCCGCCGTTCTCGCCCATGAGCCTGTGCAGGGCCTCCCGCGAGAGAGTCCTCAGCGCCGCGACCGTGGTGATGCCGTTCTCCTCGAGCCTCTGCCGAGTCTTGCCCCCGGCGCCGTGGAGCTTCTTGAGGGGCAGGGCTTCAAGGAAGGCGTCCACGTCCCCGGGCTCGAGGATGAACAGTCCGTCGGGCTTGCCGAAGTCCGAGCCGATCTTGGCCAGGTACCAGGTGGGCGCAATGCCGATGCTCACCTTCAGGCCTGTCTCGGCCAGGATCCGCGCCTTGAGCGCCCGGGCCACGTCGGCCTCGGGGCCAAGGAGGGCGCGGGTTCCCGTCAGGTCGAGGTAGGCCTCGTCCACCGACATCTGGCAGAAGCGCGGCGCGGTCGACTTGAGGATGGCCATCACCTGGCGGCTGAGCTGCTGGTAGCGCTCCATCCGGGGCACCACGTAGATGCCCTGGGGACAGAGCCTGTATGCTTCGCCAATAGGGAGGGCCGAGCGAACGCCAAAGACCCGCGCCTCGTAGCTGCACGTTGCCACCACCCCCCGGCCCCCGGGCAGGGCCCCCACGATGACGGGTTTGCCCCGGTACTCGGGGTGGTCGAGCTGCTCGACCGAGGCGAAGAACGCGTCGAGGTCGAGGTGGAACAGAACCGGCGTGCTCACGGGCCCAGCTCCACGGCGTCGGTGAGCTCCACCTGAGTCTGGGCCGCCATGGTTGCCTTGACCTCGAGCCGGGCGCTGACGACCTGGGGCAGGGTGAGGCGAAGCTCCAGGGGGAGGGGAGGCTGTCGTCCGACGACGATGCGGGCCCGATGTCCTGAGGCGTCGAGGACGACGGGGAACGAACAGTCGAAGATGGTCAGCGGATCGGCCGACACAAGCTCGAAGTCCACGCGTTCCGGGGCGACGGCGCCGGTGAATGTGAGGTTCCACACGGTGCGGTCGAGGAAGGCCGACCGGGTCACGGTGGTCGTCCACCACGGGTTGGCCTTCGGCGCGTGGGCGGCGGTGAGGTCCAAGTGCACCACCGGGACCGACGTGGGCACCTGCACCCGGGGGACGTACCGCAGGACGGCGAACCCCACCCCGAGGGTGAGCAGGCCCCACAGGGCCAGCTGGAGCAGCGCCCGAAGGCCTTCGTTGCGGTGCTGGTGCCGCTGTCCCGAGAAGTGCCAGGCGTTCACCTGGAGCAGGAAGGGGAAGAAGAGCACCGCGAGGACGAAGTTCCCGGCCAGGGGCGAGGCCAGCACCCAGCGGCTGAGTTCGAGGTCGGGCTGGGGACCCAGCACGTCGTAGGCGGCCTTGAACAGCCACAGCGGACCCAGCGCCAAGGCCGCGAACTTGACGGGCCGCCAGGGCGCCACCAGCAGGACGGCCGACCAGACAAGGGCCCACAAGAAGTAGAACGAGAAGCTCAGCTCGAAGGCCGTGGCGGCCAGGGTCATGGCCCCCAGCCAGACGAGGGCGCCCTGACCGTAGAAATCGGCGTCCCGGCTCAGGGGCGTGCGGCGGATGGGCAGGAACAGAAACACGTACAGCGTGACGGCCACCAGGGCCTTGAACGACCAGACAAGCAGCGGCGCCGCCCGCCACAGCTCAGGCTGTCCCCGGGCCGCCTGGAGCGAACCCGATAGCGCAGTCCCCGCCTCGAGGGCGAGGAAGCCGAAGGCCAGCAGCACCGGCAGCTGCCAGAACCCCTGGGCGAGCACCTTGAGGGTTCCCCTGTGCCGGCGGCCCAGCAGGGCGTACCCGAACAGCAGCAGCGCCACCGCCCCCAGGTAGACCGCCAGGTAGGTCTGCTGTCCCCAGAACGCCTTCCACACCCCGAAGTCGAAGGCGAGCCAGTGTCTGTCCCATTCTGTGGGGACGCCGTCGGTCTGGGCGGCCGCGAACGACTCGAGGGCCCGCACCACCCGGGGGTCGGCCGGTCCGCCCGCCACCCAAAGGCCCGGGATGGACCGCTGGAACCAGGGGTCGAGGGCGTTGCGCCTCTCGGCAAGGTCGAGGCGGAACAGCGAAGGCGCAGTCCCCGTAAACCTGAACGGCAGCCCCGCCCGGGCCAGCGCGTCGGACATTCCCTGGACCATCCAAAGCGGCGACGGAAAGACCCCCGACTCGGCGGTGAGGCTGACCGCGTCGGACGGCGACGTGTCGAGGTAGAGCACGGCCGACGGGGCGGTGGGGTAAAAGTCCTGGAGGAAGGTGCGCGAGCCCAGGCCCGCACTGTCGCCTTCGCCCCTTTCGGCGCCGGTGAACAAAAAGGTCACAGATACCGGCAAGGCGCGGCTCAAGACGGCGTCGGCCCACCCCACGGCCCAGGCCAGCCCCGCCTGGTTGGTCCCGTCGGTGGGAACGACAACCACGAGTTCTCCAGGTTTGGTGCCCGCGATCCGGAACCAGAGGCGCTGAGAGAACGAATGCTCGCCCTCAAGGTGGGAAAAATCGTCACGCTGGAGCTCGGCGCGCCCGGCAAACCAGTGCTCCAGCGCTTTGAAGACTTGGGCCTCCGACGCCGAGCCCTCCCGGCGGTCGCCGAGGGAGGAAACCCACGCTGCGACGCCCCGGGTGTCCGCCGGCGGCGGGGCGGCCGGTTCGGCATCCGCCCACCAGGACAAGAAAAACAGGACGAACGCGCCCAAACGGAGTTTCACCGCCCTAAAATATGCCATCTTTGACACTTGCACAAGTTCGTGTATACTTTCCCTACCTCTTGTATGGACCTGGTAAACGTCATTCAACAGCGCTTCAGCGCCCACGCTTTTCTCCCCGACCCGGTGGCCCCCGAAGCGCTTGAACGCATCCTCGAGGCCGGCCGGAGGGCGCCTTCGGCCAAGAACCGCCAACCCTGGCGCTTCGTGGTGATTCAGCAGGAAGCCCACCGCAAACGCATCCAAGAGGCGGCCTACGGGGAGCCTTGGGTGGGACAGGCTCCGGTGATCATCGCCGTTTGCTCCACCAACATCGACTACCGCATGCCCAACGGCCAGTTGGCCTACCCCATCGACCTTTCCTTTGCCGCTGCGTACATGGAGCTCCAGGCCGTCCACGAGGGCCTTGGCTGCTGCATCAACACGACCTTTCAAGAGGACGACATCCGCGAGCTGCTGACGGTGCCCTATTCCATGCGCATCGTTGTCCTGTTGATCATCGGGCATCCCGCCGAAAAGAGAACGGGGGAACCCAACCGCCTGCCCAAGGGGCGGATCGTTTCGCACGAGCATTGGTGAGGGCGGGGCATGGCTGAAGAAAAGCGGAAGAAGATCCTCGAGCTCCCCATGAAGGTCCTCTTCAACGAAGAGGGAATCAACTTCTTCCTCAAGAGCAACAAGAAGCTCAGCAAGTTCAAGCTCGCCGACGAGGCCGAGCACTACGGCATCTTCTTCGACTCGTTCTCGCCGCCCTCGGTGCAGAAGATGCTGCTCATCGACTACATCGCCTATCTTGAGATCAGCCGCCCCGAGTTCATGAGCAAACGCCAGGACGTCATGGACCTCTCGAAGCTCATCACCTACGGAACGCTGTACCGGCGTTTCGACGAGGTCGTGTTCGCCAGAGTCCTCGACTCCGAGGTGACGCGAAAGTGGAACCGCACCAACCCGTCGAGCATCATCGACCGAAAGACAGTCGTCAACGACGGTTCCCTCCTCCAGGCCCTCGACAAGAACAAGGTCGCCGTGGCCGCCATCAAGCAGGGTATGCTCAAGTCGCTGGTGGCGTCGGTGCAGGCCAACGACGACCTTCTCCCCGAAGAAAAGAACATCCAGCTCTTCCTGGCCGACAAGTACCTTTCCATCCTCAGGCCCTTCACGTGGTTTGTCCTTCTCAAGTTCAAGGACAGCGAAGACCTTCCTGCCCTGTTGGCGGACATCGACGTCAGCCTCAAGGAGTTCATGGTCAAGTCGAAGATCGCAGAGTACCTGTCGCTGATGACCATGGAGCTGGCCGCCATGGCCGAGAACGGCAACATCCAGAGCTTTTCCAAGAGCCGCTACAAGGGCACCCTCGACCCCATCGCCGTCATGTACGACCCCGAGATGCGCAAGATGATCGTCGAAGAAATGCGAGTGCGCAACCAGAACGTCTTCTTGTCGTGGCGGCTGGGCGGCGGCACGGTGAACAACCGCGAGCGGCTCCAGGTCAAGATCTACAACAAAGAAACAGGGTTCGCCGACCTCAAGAAGAGCGTCGACGAGACCAAGAGCGTCAACCTCAAGCAGAGATCCCTCCAGGAGTTCTACAAGGAAGGGTCGGACGAGGCGGGGAATACGGAACTGGGCCTCTACTACCTGAGCTACCTTTCCGAGGAGTGCCAGAAGGTGGGAATCCACTTCGAATCCCTGGTCAGTCAGATCCGCGAAAGCAACCTGACGGTGATCACGCTGACGCTGCTGTTCTAACGGCGCAACCGTGATGAGAGTTCCCCGCTTCCGCGCCAGTTGGCTGCTTGTGATGCTGTTCGGGCTGACCCTGGGCGGCGCCACCCTGATGAACGTGGTCCTCATCAGCCAGACGCGCAAGGCCCTGGACGAGGGCATTCTGGGCGACAAGTCGACGGGGGCCGTGTTCCGCTACCATGTGGCACTGGTCATCCCCGATTCCAGCGACTCGTTCTTCGAGGGGCTCAGGGAGGGAGTCGCCGCCGTGGCCTCCCCGTCGGGCGTGGCTGTGCAGATCTTCCGCTACCACACCAACTTCCCCGAAGAAGCCGAAACCTACTTCCAGCTTTGCCTGACCAGCCGGGTCGACGGCGTCATCCTGTACGCTGGCAGCGACGGTCGCATGGCATCGCGAAGGACCCAGGCCGCAGCCGCCCGCGTCATCTTCGTCCCTGTGGGGACCGAGAGTCCCGGCGTCACGGGCCAGGGGTTCGTCGGCTCGAGCAGCCTCCTGCAAGGGGTGGAGAGCGGCAACCAGCTCACCCGGCGCCTGGGCAAGGCCGCGCGGGTGGGGCTGCTGCTCACCTCCGACGGCGACGAGCCGCGCGCCGACCCCGTGTACCAGGGCGTCTCGGCCGCACTGAAGTCGTTTCCCGGCGCCCGCATCGTGAGGGCGTCCCGGGCCCAGCCCGGTATCCTTTCGGGGGAGGAGGCCGCTTCGGAGATGCTTCGCGATTACCCCTCGGTCAACGTGCTGGTCTGCGCCAGCGCGCCGATCACCGAGGGCGCCGCGCAGGTGGTGGTCGACCTAGGCCGGGTCGGCCAGATGCTCATCATAGGAACCGACAGCTCGCCCACGATCGACCGCCTCGTCGACAAGGGCGTCATCGCCGCCAGCATCGTCCGCGATTCCGAAAAGATGGGGCAGGACGCCCTGCGCGCCTTCTTGGAGGCCAAGGACGGGGTGCCGTTCGAGAAGGCCATCGAGGTGGGGTTCACCGTGCGCAGCCGGCCGGAGGCAGCCCGGTGAAGCTGGGGACGGTCCGCAGCAAGATCCTTGCCAACTCGGCGCTCATCCTCGTCCTGATGGCAGGGGCGTCGCTGTACTCGGGGCTGGCGTCGCTGGAGCTGGCCCGGAGCGTCGAGGTGCTGTTCCGCAGCAACCTGGGCATGGAGCAGCTGCAGCTCACCCTTGACCAGACCGAGTCGAGCTTCTCGGAATACCTGCGGACCAAGAGCTCCGACTCGCTCAAGGACTTCATCCGCACCTCGACCCTGCTCACCGACCAGTCGCGCACCCTCAACCGCGATATCCACGACGACGACATCCTGCTCCTCCAGCGCGACCTCTCGAGAGCCTTCGACACCTACCTGGGCGTGGCCGAGGGGGGCATCCAGGCCAAGCGCGGCCGTGACATCCCCGGCTACGCCGAGCGCTTCGACACCGCCGAAAAACAGGCCGCCATCGTCCGCCTTCTGATCGCCGACCTCAAGGACCGCTTCCTTTCGCAGTCGCTTCAGGCGTTCTCGCAGTACAGGCAACTGATTCCCGGTGTGCTGTGGTCGAACGCGGCGCTGGTGCTCGCCGCGACCCTTCTGGGGTTCAGCCTGCTGCTGGGGTACTCGCGCAGTCTGACAGAACCCCTGTCGCGGCTGGCCGAGGCCGCCTCGGCCGTGGGCCGGGGCGACTTCCAGACTTCCATCCCCCCCTTGGAAAGCAACGACGAGATCGGCACGCTGGCCCGCACGTTCTTCCAGATGCAGGAAAGCGTGCGCCAGTCGTTCCAAGACCTGCGGGCCCGGGCCGAGGTGGAGAGGACCCTCCTTCAGGAGCGGATGCGGGTCCTCGAGCTCAACCACCGCCTCAAGGACGCCGAGCTGCTGGCACTTCAGACGCAGATCAACCCGCACTTCCTGTTCAACACCCTCTCGGCGGGCATCGCCCTGGCCGGGGCCGAGGAAGCCGTGCGCACCGAGACCTTCCTTGAGAACCTGGCGGTCTTCATCCGTTATGCCCTGACCCCCCCCGACCGCTTTGTTGTCATCGACGACGAGATCGAATGTGTCAACCGTTACATTTGGCTGCTCAAGCTGCGTTTCGGAAACCGCTACTCCTTCGACGTCCAGGTCGACGCCCAAATCCTCAGCGTGGAGGTGCCGGCGCTGATCTTGCAGCCCCTTGTCGAAAACGCGGTCAGCCACGGCCTGGCCGACCGTGAGTCCGGCGGCGCTGTGACGGTGCGCGGCTTCCTCGACGGGGACTGGGCCGTCCTGACGGTGCGGGACAACGGCGCCGGGATGAACGCCGCCGACCGCGAGGGCCTGCTTTCCGAAACGGACCGCTCGCCCATCCACGGCATCGGGCTGAGGAACGTGATCCGCCGGATCACGCTGTCGACCAACGGCCGGGGCAAGGTCGAGCTCGTGAGCGAAGTCGGCACGGGGCTTGAAGTACGCATCGTCATCCCGTCGCTGGCCTTGGGGGAACCTGTATGAACAGAGTCTTGGTCGTTGACGACGAGCAACCCGTGGTCGACCACATCGTGAGGATCATCGACAGGGACCTCCAGGGCGAGTTCCTGGTGGCCGGCACCGCGTCCTCGGGCCGCGAGGCCCTCGAAAAGGTGGTTTCGGTGCAGCCCGACATTATCGTCATGGACGTCAAGATGCCCGGCCTTTCGGGCCTGGACACCATCCGCGAACTCCAGAAGCGCGGGGTGGCCTCGGCCTTCGTCCTCTCGACGGCTTACGAGCGCTTCGATATCGCCCGGGAGGCCCTCGAACTGGGCGTCACCGGGTACCTGCTCAAGCCCGTGGTCGCCGAGGCGCTCAACCGGTCCCTCAGGGCTGCGGCGGCCCAGCTCGACAGGCGCTCCGAGGCCGAGCTCAAGGAAGTCGACTTCAGGGAGAAGGACCGCGAGGTCAGGGGCTTCGTGAGCGACGCGTTCCTGGGCAGCCTCATGCTGGGGCAAAGCTCGGGCGAAGGCGTCAAGGCGCTCAGAAACTGGCTGGGCATCGACAAGCCCTTCGGCCTTGTGGCTGCCGCGGCCTTCCTCCACCACCCCGAGGAAGGACGGAACTCCGTCGAGGCCATCCTTCAGTACAAGAGCCACGCGCTGTGCGGTCCCCTTGTCTCGGACCGCTGCGTCATTTTCCTTCCCCTGTCGTCCCCCGACGAGGCCTCCGAGGCCGGGAAAGCCTTGCTCGAGGCGCTGCGGACCTCGATGGCCGACGACCTCCAGCGCGGGGGCTTGCGCATCGGGTTCGCCGACCCGCGCCCCCTTGAGGACCTTGCCCGTTCGTGGCCCGAGGCCCTGGGGCGTCTGGCGGGGCTCAAGCAGGGCCGGGAGGCCGCTGGTTTCGTGGGCGGCGCCACCTTTGAAGAGGAGGAGGAGTTCCACGCGGCCCTGTCGATCGGGGACTCGGACAGGGGCCGGTTCGCGTTTGAGGCCCTCCTGGCCCCCTTCGAGCAGGCCCAGGAGATCGACGTGGCCGACCGCTACCGCATCATCAGCCTTTTGGGTTCTGCCATCGCGCGGCTGGTGGGCGTGGGGCGCCTCGACGAGGCCTCGGCTCACCGCTGGATGGACTTCGACGACCTGCGCCGCGCCCCCACAGGCCGGGAGTTCTGCCTTCTGGCCCGTTCGCGCCTGCCGGCCATCGCCGAGGCGGCCGGCCGGGAGAAGCGGCGGTCGATTTGGATCACGGGCGCACTCACCTACATCCGTCAAAACTACGATCGCCAGCTAACCCTCGACCTCGTGGCCGACCACGTGGGGGTGAGCCCCAAACGGCTGTCGCGGCTGTTCATCGACGAACTGGGCCAGGGGTTTTCCGACTACCTGATCGACTTCCGCATAGACAAGGCAAGACTCTTGCTCGCCGTTCCGGGGGCCAGCATCAAGCAGGTCAGCGTGGAGTGCGGCTACCCCGACCCCAACTATTTTGCTAGGCTGTTCAAGAAGGTCACAGGACAGACTCCCAGCGAGTTCTCGGGAAGCCGGTGATTTCGGTTGCGGCGGCGGCCGGACGGGGTGATAATCGCATGATGATGAAACTGGTGTCTGGCAACCTGGTTTTGACGGCGGCGCTGGCAGCTTTGACGGCCCTTGCCTCGTGCGCCCCCGAGCGGCCGGCGGTCCCGCCGAACCACGTCCCCGTGATCGGCTTTTCCCAGGACTCCCTGGTCCTCGAGCGCTGGAAACGCGACATCGAGGCCTTTCAGAGCGCCGCCAAGGACCTGGGGGCCCAGGTCATCGTCAAGGTAGCCGACCAGGACGCCGTCGTGCAGGAAGCGCAGGTGCGCGACCTCGTGAGGCAGGGCATCGACGTCCTCGTCATCGTCGCCAACGACGCCGACCGGCTGTCCGCCGTGGTCAGGGAAGTGAGGAGCCGGGGCATCCCCGTGGTTTCGTACGACCGCCTCGTGCGCAAGGCCAACGTCGACCTTTACATCAGCTTCGACAACGAAAAGGTCGGCAGCCTCATGGCTGCGGCCATCTTGGCCGACGTCGAGCGGGGCGGGTACCTGATCATCAACGGCGCCCGGACCGACAACAACGCCCTGATGATCAACACGGGGATCCACCAAGTGCTCGACCCTTCGATCAAGGCCGGGCAGATCCACCTGATCTCCGAGATCTGGCCCGTGGCCTGGGACACCTCCGAGGTGCGCACGGCCCTTGAGCCCTTGCTGCCCCGGATCGCCGAAATCCGCGGCATCATCGCCGGCGACGACATGCTGGCCGAAGAGGCCATCCGGTTCTTCTCCGAGAACGGCAGGACGGGACTTGTGAGGGTGGCCGGCCAGGACGCCGACCTGGCCGCGTGCCAGCGCATAGCCGAAGGCACCCAGGCGGCCACCATCTACAAGCCCGTCGAGCGCCTGGCCCTCAAGGCAGCCGGCTTTGCCGTCATGCTGGCCAACCACGAGCGCATCCAAACGGACGCCACCATCGACGACGGCACCTACAAGGTCCCCTACGTGCGCCTCGAACCCCTGCTGGTGAATCGCGCCAACCTCGCCGCCACCGTGATCAAGGACGGTTTTCACTCGGCCAAGGAAGTCTACCAGAACCTCGCGACTCGCAACTGACGATCTGGACAATTCTCCCGCTTGGTCCGACCACAGTGCTAGTCACGCGTTCTATTGCCGGTTCGTACGGCCTCGCCTGCCCTAGAGTGCTGAATGTCGCTCCGAAGCTCCTGGTGACAGAATCGAGAGGCGGGGGGAGAATGGTCCCATGATCGCGGGGGCCGATTGGACCCGCGATTATGCCGACCATATGGTCGGTAAAAGTATCTCCGGAGGTATTTCATGAAGAAGGTTTTCATTCTCTTCTCCACTCTGCTCGTGCTCGCCACGGGCGCGTTTGCCCAGACTCAGGTCGGCATCGTGCTCCCCACCAAGGACGAAGAACGCTGGATCCAGGACCAGACCCGCTTCCAGGACGCCCTCAAGACCGCCGGCATCAGCGCCGAGGTCATGTTCAGCGAGAAGGATTCCGCCAAGGAAAAGTCGAACGTTGAGACCCTGATCACCAAGGGCATCAAGGTTCTCGTGCTTTGCCCCGTGGACAGCGCTTCCGCCGCCGCTTCGGCCGACGCCGCCGCCAAGGCCGGAGTCAAGGTCGTTGCTTATGACCGCCTGATCACCGGAACCAAGAACGTCGACTTCTACGTCACCTTCGACAGTTTCAACGTCGGTGCTGCTTGGGGCAACTACCTGGTCAGCCAGGCCAAGGGCAAGGGGAACAACCTCTACCTGTACGCCGGTGCCGCCAGCGACAACAACGCCTTCATCTTCTTTGCCGGCGCCTGGAGCATCCTCCAGCCCAAGATTGCCGACGGAACCTTCAAGATCGTCAACTCTGACGCCGCTGTGAAGCTCGAGAAGAAGGCTACCCTGACCCGCGAGGAAGAAGCTTCGATCATCGGTCAGGTCACCACCAACTGGAACCCCAACGATGCCAAGAGCAAGGCCGAAGCCAACCTGACCAAGGCCACCAAGGCCCAGAAGGGAACCGCGTTCGTCCTGTCGCCCAACGACCAGACCGCCCGCGCCATCTCTGACGTGTTCGCCAAGGACAAGGACGTCAAGAAGTACTACACGACCGGACAGGACGCCGACAAGGCTTCCATCCAGTACATCATCGACGGCAAGCAGGGCATGACCGTCCTCAAGGACACCCGTGTCCTCGTCGCCGACGCCATCAAGACCGCGATCACCTTCTCGAAGGGTGAAGTTCCCGTCCAGACCAAGACCTACAACAACGGCGTGATTGAAGTTCCCGCCAAGCCTTCCGACGTCACCACCGTGACCCAGATGAACGTCAAGGCCGCCATCGTCGACAGCGGCTACTACTCTGCCGACCTCTTCACCAACCTGAAGTAAGGTTCGTTTCCGGCTCATGATGGGGGAAGCGGCGGCGCAAGCCGTTGCTTCCCCCCTTTTTAGGAGAGTCCCCGCCCATGAGTTCCCACATCCTTGAAATGCGTTCGATTTCCAAGACTTTTCCAGGCGTCAAGGCGCTTGACAACGTCAGTTTTCAGGTGGCCGAAGGAGAGATCCACTGCTTGGTCGGTGAAAACGGAGCAGGCAAGTCCACCCTGATGAAGGTCCTCAGCGGCGTTCATCCCCACGGTTCCTACACCGGCGACATTTTGTTCCGAGGCGACGTTCAGACGTTCCACGGAATATCCGACAGCGAACACGCCGGCATCGCCATCATTTACCAAGAGCTGGCCCTCTTCCCCGAGCTTTCGGTTTACGAGAACATCCTGATGGGCCAGGAGATCTCGAAGGGTCTGTCCATCGACTGGAACGAGACCGTCAAGAAAGCCACTGAGATGCTCAAGCTCGTGAGGCTGAACGTCAACCCCGAGGCCCTCATCAAGGACCTTGGCATCGGCCAGCAGCAGCTCGTCGAAATCGCCAAGGCCCTTTGCAAGAACGTCAAACTCCTCATCCTCGACGAGCCCACCGCCGCCCTCAACCAGGACGACGCCGAGAACCTTCTCCGTCTCATTCTCGACCTGAAAAAGAAAGGCATTACGTCGGTCCTGATCTCGCACCGTCTGAAAGAAGTCATCGAGATTGCCGACGTCGTGACAGTCCTGCGCGACGGCAAGACCATCTGCACCCTCGACGGGCGCAAGGGCGAAGTGACCGAGGCTGTGCTTATCAAGAACATGGTCGGCCGTGAAATCAACAACATCTATCCTCCCCGGACCCACAAAGTAGGAGAAGAAGTCGTCCTCGAAGTGGACAACTGGAACGCCTACAGCCCGAAGCTGGGACGTGCCGTGCTCAAGGACGTCAAGTTCAAGCTCCGCAAGGGTGAGATCATCGGCTTCGCCGGCCTGATGGGATCGGGCCGAACCGAGCTGGCCAAGAGCCTGTTCGGCAACGCCGACGGATATGAGATTGAGGGCGACGTCACCTTCCACCAAAAAAAGAGGCGGTTCCGCAACCCCGGCGAAGCCATCGACGCCGGCCTTGCCTACGCGTCCGAAGACCGCAAGGGTAACGGACTCATCCTCATTCAAGACATCAAGTCCAACATCACCCTGGCCAACCTCCGCAAAATTTCCAGCCGCGGCATTGTCGACGTCAACCAAGAGGTCCTCCAAGCCAACCAGTTCAAGACGGCGCTCAACATCAAGACTCCGAGCGTGGAGCAGACCGTGGTGAACCTGTCCGGCGGAAACCAGCAAAAGGTCTCCATCGCCAAGTGGCTGTTCGTCGAGCCTAAGATCCTTATCCTTGACGAGCCGTCCCGGGGCATCGACGTGGGGGCCAAATACGAGATCTACACCATCATGAACAAGCTCGTCGAACAGGGCATGAGCATCATCATGATCTCGTCCGAACTCCCCGAGATCTTGGGCATGAGCGACAGGATCTACGTCGTTTCGGCGGGACGGATCGCCGGAGAATTGAGCCGGGAAGAGGCGGATCAGGAAAAGATCATGCAACTTGCCCTCAGCTGAGCCAAACCCTAGAACTCAAGGAGATTTCCTGTGACCACCCAAGACCTGCAAAAAGCATTGAACAAGAACATCCGTGACTACGGCATGTTCATCGCGCTGTTCGTCATCATGACGATCTTCACGCTCGCGACGAACGGCTTGTTCCTGTCGGCGCGCAACCTGGCCGACCTGATGAACCAGACCGGCTACATCGCGGTGCTCGCGGTCGGCATGACTCTGGTTATCGTGATCCGGCACATCGACCTGTCGGTCGGCTTCCTTGCCGGCTTCCTGGGCGCCGTGGCCGCCGTCGGCCTGAGCATCCTCCACCTGCCCTTCTACGTCGTGGTTCCCTTCGTCCTGGTTCTGGGCGTCCTGGCCGGTCTGCTGACCTCGCTGCCGGTGGCCAAGCTGGGCATCCCGTCGTTCGTCTCGTCGCTCGCCGGCTGGCTCATTTACCGCGGCCTGCTGCTTCTGTCCACCTCGGCCACGGGGACGATCAACATCTCTGACCCGACCTTTGTAGCCCTGGGAAACGGAAGCATCCCCGACGTGTTTCCCGATAACTCGACCTTTCTTCCCGGTCTCCACAAGGTGACCCTGCTTCTGGGACTGCTGGCCATCATCTGGTTCATCTTCAGCGACCTCAGGGCGCGGAAGCAGAAGAAGTCCTACAACTTCGACGTCATTCCCACCGACATGCTCGTCCTCAAGCTGGTGCTGATCTCGGGCGCCATCGCGTTCATCACCTGGAAGCTTGCCGGTTACAACGGCATGGGCTGGACCGTCGTGATCATGCTTGTGGTCGTGGGTATCTACGACTGGGTATCCCGGCAGACCATCCTGGGACGGCACATCTACGCGGTGGGCGGCAACCCCGAGGCGGCCGAACTGTCCGGCATCAGCGTCAGCAAGATCACCCTGCTCGTGTTCGGTTCGATGGGACTGCTGGCGGCTCTGGCGGGCATCCTGTTCTCGTCGCGCCTCCAGTCTGCCGGCCCCACCGGCGGCACCCTGTTCGAGCTCGACGCCATTGCGGCGGCGTACATCGGCGGCGTTTCGGCGGCCGGCGGCGTGGGAAAGATTACAGGATCGATGGTCGGCGCCCTGGTGTACATGTCGCTGCGCAACGGCATGAACCTGATGGGCGTCGACGAGTCGCTGCAGTACGTGGTCCGCGGCGGCGTCCTGGTCCTTGCCGTTATCTTTGACGTGTCGACCCGCCGGGTGAAGCGCTAAAGACCGTGAGACCCTTCGGGGTCCAGCCACCCGTCGAGGCGCCTGTCGTGGGCTTCCTCGGGTAGGCTTGGCACGATCTGGCACGACAGCCCAAAGCCCACGGCGGTGACGCTGGGGCCGGAGGCTGCCAGCCACCGGTCGAAGTACCCGGCTCCATGGCCGAGCCGGGCCGCCCCGGCCCCCGCAGAAGGGGCAAACGCGATGCCGGGCACCAAGAGGAGAGTCTTGGGCCCCGGCTCCCAGGCCGTCGCAGACGCCGGGGGCTCCCTCATTCCGAACGAACGGACCCTCCAGCCGCCTTCCAGGTCCTTCACATATCCGAAATCCATTTGACGCTCCGGCAGGGTCCGCGAAATCGCCAAGCGTCCCGCAGACGCCAGCCAGGCCCGGAAGAACGGCGTCAAGTCGGCCTCCCGGGCCAGCGGCAGGGTTGCCAGGACGACCTCGAAGCCCTGTCGCGATACCCAACGTGCCAAGTGGGCCAGCAGGGCCTCGGTTTCCCGGGCCCGCTCTGCGGGCTCCACAGCGTCCCAAGCGGCCTCCAGGGCCACCCTGAGCGCCGCCTTCAGGTGCTGCGGGTCGCCCATGGCGTCTACCGCAGGGCCCCCGCAATGCGTCCCAGAGCCTCGACGACCTTGTCCCGGTGGTTGAACGCGCTGATGCGGATGTAGCCCTCGCCGCAGGTGCCAAAGCCTGACCCGGGGGTCACTACGACCTGCGCCTTCTCGAGGAGCCTGTCGAAGATCTCCCAGCTGTCGTCGCCGGCCTTGACCCACACGTAGGGGCCGTTTTCGCCCCCGGTGACCTCGTACCCCAGCGCCGTCATCTCCTGGCGGATGAGGGCCGCGTTGGCCATGTAGTAATCGGTCAGCTCGCGCGCCTCCCGGGCGCCCTCAGGGGTATAGACTGCGGCGGCGGCCCGCTGGACGGGGTAGCTCACGCCGTTGAACTTGGTGCTGTGCCTGCGGTTCCACAGGTCAAGGAGCCTGTGCGCCCCGCCGGCTTCGTCCCAGGCGACCACGGTGTCGGGGATAACCGTGTAGGCGCAGCGCGTCCCGGTGAACCCTGCCGTCTTGCTGAAGGAGCGGAACTCGACGGCGCATTCCCGGGCCCCTTCGATTTCGTAGATGGACTGCGGAATAGCCGGGTCACGGATGAACGCGGCGTAGGCGGCGTCAAACAGGATGAGGGCCTTGTGCTTGCGCGCCCAGTCCACCCAGGCCTTGAGCTGCTCGCGGTTGGCGACGGCCCCCGTGGGGTTGTTGGGAAAACACAGGTAGACCAGGTCGAGCCCGAAGGCCGGGGGCGAGGGGACGAAGCCGTTGCCGGCGTTGCCCTCGAGGTAGGTCAGTCCCTGGTAGCGGCCATCGACGGCCGGCCCCGTGCGCCCCGCCATAACGTTGGTGTCGACGTACACGGGGTACACGGGGTCGGGAATGCCGATCTTGAGGTCGGCGGCAAACAACTCCTGAAAGTTTCCCGTGTCGCACTTGGAGCCGTCGCTGACGAAGATCTCGTGGGCCTCGATAGCCGCGCCCCGGGCCTGAAAGTCGTGGGCGGCGATCGCCTCGCGCAGGAACGCGTAGCCCTGCTCGGGGCCGTAACCCTTGAACGTCTCGGTGCGGGCCATTTCGTCCACCCCCCGGTGGAACGCCTCGACCACGGTCTTGCTGAGCGGGAGGGTCACGTCACCGATGCCCAGACGGATGATTTTCATGTCCGGATTTGCCTTGGCGTAGGCCTCGACCTTGCGGCTGATGGTGGTGAACAGGTAGCTCGCCTGGAGCTTCAGGTAGTTCTCGTTAATCTTGATCATGGTCTCACATCATGGCAAAATTGAACCATAAATTCCAGACATCGAAGGGAGACGTGACCAAAAATCGCCCCGGGCACCGAGGGCTTGGGCCCCAAGGGGTCAGCGCCGCGCGCTGATCTCTTGACTTGGGGGCCCGTGGGCAGGTATGATATTGGCTCCGGCCCGAGTCCACAGAGAGGGAAATCCGGTCCGGCCAAGGAGTTTTTCATGAAAGCAGAGATTCACCCCAAGTATGATTTTGTCGTCTTCAAAGACGGATTGACCGGCACGATGTTCCTTTCGCGGTCCACGCTGACCAGCAAGGAAAAGGTCAAGTACACCGACGGCAAGGAGTATCCTCTGATCACCGTGGAAATCTCGTCGGATTCTCACCCCTTCTTCACGGGCACCCAGCAGCTTGTCGACACCGCTGGCCGGGTCGAGCGGTTCAACAAGAAGTACAACATCAAGAAGCCCGTCGCGGAATAATCCGCCCGGTTTGGTTACGAGTCCACCCCCCGGGGTGGATTTTTTTTGTCCACGAGCAGGGTGGCCCACGTCGCCCCCCGGTTGCCGTTCACGTCGTCGCCGAACTCGACCACGAAGGGCGTCGAGGCCAGCAGCTGGCGCACCACGTCCCGCTGAAAGCCAATGCCCTTGCCGTGGATGATCCTCACCTGCTGAAACCCCAAGCGCCGGGCCTCGAGAAGGTACTCTTCCACCGCCGATTTCACTTCTCGGGGGCGGAAGGTGTGCAGATCGAACTCCCTCCCCAGGGGAACGACGAAGGGTTCATCCGGATCATCATTCATTTTTTATTGGTTCCTTTTTTGATTTTCCAGGAGTATTTTAGTCCCACAGGAGGATTCTACCATGGCTGAGAAAACCAACGAGCAAAAAGAAACCAAGACCCGGGAACACGTTCCCGTGGTTCTGGATCCGTGCGACAAGGCCCACGACGCCGAGCAGGATCGTTACACCGACGAAGACGGTGCCTGCGACGACGGAGTGAACTAGTTCTAGAGTGGTTTCGGTTCGGGCCTGGGAGGGCGGGGGCCGCCTTCTCCGCCTGTTCCCGAGCGGCGGCGCCGGGGCCGGGGAGGGCGCTTTCGGGGCGTGCGCACGGCCCACACCCGAAACAAAGAACGCAGGGCGTTCTCCAGCTCCTGGTTCGACGGAACGATGGGCTTGAACCAATCCTTCAACCGCGCGATGAGGGGCTCGAAGTCCTCCTGGGTGGCCTTGGTGGACCAGCCCTCGGATTCCAGCAGCGGCGCGATGAGGAACGTAAGCGACGTGGCCCTGTCGGGCTCTTTCCCCGAGTTCAGCTCGGCGTCCAGAAGGTCGAGCCCTGCCGCAAGCGTCTTGGCCAGCGGGTTGAACAGGGGCTTGCCTAGCTGTTTTCCCAGGGCCGGCACGAAGTGGTCGAGCACCTTCAGCTTGGCCATGGTGGTCAAGATGGGCCTGGACATCCTTGAATGCAGAATCTTGTAGAACTCCTCGGTGAGCCGCGCCGGTGAGATGGCGTCGAGCAGGGGCGCCTTCTGCTTGATCTTGGTGCTGAGCGCCCACGGGATATTGAAGCCGCTGGTGGTCGCGTACTTGGCCGCGCGGATCATCCGCACAGGGTCTTCGTCAAAGATATGGACCAGGGGAATGACGTTCTTGAGGCGCCTGGCCTTCACGTCGCGCATGCCGCCGACCTGATCGACGATGTACTGGTCCTTGGGATCGTAAAACAGCGCGTTGAGCGTGAAGTCCCGGCGCTTGGCGTCTTCCTCGAGGGTGCCGAAGACGTTGTTGTCGCCCTCGACGTTGCTGCGGAAGGTTGCAACCTCGATGATCTTGCCGGCCGCGAAGTACACGTGCACAAGGCGGAAGCGCTTGCCGATGATCCGGCTGAAGGGAAGCACCTTCTTGATGGCCCTGGGGTGGGCGTCGGTGGCGATGTCAAAGTCCTTGGGCCGGCGTCCCAGCAGAAGGTCGCGAACGGCCCCGCCGACAATGTAGGCCTCGAAGCCTGCAGCCCGGAGCTTCCGGGTGATGAACAGGGCGTCGGGGTCGATCATCTCCAGCTTCAGGCCGTGCTCTTCTTTCGTGTAGACTTCGGCCTGTTTGACGGGTTTTCCGTCGGCGGATTTCGCGTATCGAACTAACATTCCGTCCAGGATACAGGGGGACGGAGATTAAATCAACGACCAGCCAACGCCGCGACGACCCCGTCGATTACTTTTCCGAAGCTTTCCTTCAATCCCGTGGGGCCTTCGAGGAGGGCCTGGCCCTTCTCCGAAAGTGTCACCGCCAGCGGGTCCATGGCAACGGCGCCCAGGAACGGAATTCCCAGCTCGGCGGCTGCGGCTTGGCCCCCTCCCGCTCCGAACAGGGGAAGCACCTTGCCGTCGGCCGACAGGTAACCCGCCATGTTTTCGACGAGCCCCAGGATGGGCATCTTGAGCTGCCGGCTGAAATCGATGGTCCGGCGCGCGTCGAGGACGGACACCGACTGCGGAGTGGTCACGATGACGGTGCCCCGGCTCGTTGACGAGTTGAGCAGCTGGCACACCGTGAGCGGTTCGTCGCCGGTGCCCGGGGGCGAGTCGATGACGAGGTAGTCGAGCTCGGGCCACAGGGTGTCGGCCAGCAGCTGGTTGATGAGGGCGATCTTGATGGGACCCCGCCAGATGTAGGCGGTGTCCACGGGGCGTCCCGAAAGGGCAAGGCTCACCACAAACAGGTTGGGCCTGGCCTCGATGGGCTCGATCTCGGTCTCGCGGATGGTCATGACCTCGTGGTCGAGGCCCACCATGTGCGCCACATTGGGGCCGTGGATGTCGGTGTCGAGCAGGCCGACTTTGAAGCCCCTCTGCACAAGGCCCACGGCAAGGTTGACGCTGACCGTGCTCTTCCCGACGCCCCCCTTGCCCGAAAGGACGACGATTTTGTGCTTGATCTTCTTCATGTGGGCCCGCAGGCGCATCATCTGGGCGACTTTTTCATCGCCTTCGGGTCCGTGCATCGTGTTTCCTCAGGTAGCCGCAGGGGCGGGTTTGGGGTCGGGTTTCTTGGCCTCGGGGGCGGGGGTGTCTTTCTTCTTGGAATCGTTGACGTAGAATCCGCTGCCTTTGAAGATGATTCCGGTTCCCCCGCCGATCTGACGCTTCACTTTTCCGCTGCAGGAGGGGCAATCGGTCAGGGGATCGTCCTTCATGGACTGAAAGGCCTCAAAGGCGTGGCCGCAGTCCTGACAGACGTAATCATAGGTGGGCATTGAGCTTCTCCTTGCAACGCCTAAAATACCAACAAACCGGTGGGCGGGGCAAGAGCGGTCCGGGGGTTGAAATTTTGTTCATTAGGGTTAAACTTGCTTTGGGGGCCTTGTGAAAGACGGCATCACTTCCCACCTGGAAGACTACTTGGAAGCCATTCTCATGGTCGCCCGGGAAACCGGTCAGGCTCACGCGTCCGCCGTGGCCGAGCACGTCGGGGTGACCCGGGCGTCCGTGACCGGGGCGCTGCGTGCCTTGGCTGACCGGGGCCTCATCGTCTACCAGCCCTACCAGCCCGTAACCCTCACCGCCGAAGGACTGAAAGCCGCCCAGGCCTGCGCCGACAGGCACGAGTTCCTTCACAAGTTTTTCAGGGACCAACTGGGCATGGACGACGCCGAGGCCGACACCGTGGCGTGCCGGGTTGAACACTCGGCCTCGGCCACAGTTTTGTCGCGGCTCGCCGAGTTCAGCCGCTTTCTTGCCGTCTGCCGCAAGGTGAACCTCACCTGGACCGCCGACGGCAGCTTGAAGTGCGCGGGCACCGCCGCCTCGGGTCCGTGCCGGTCCTGCGAACGTTCCCAGATCGGAATTTCCGAGTAATTTTGTAATATACCTTCTTGACAGCACCCGTAAGCTGCCGTACTTTATCCGCATGAGTTCAGACGCCGAAATCCTCAAGACGTTTCCCGCCGCTGCTGAGTACCTCACCAACATCCATCTGATTTGCCGGGATTATGGGCACGCCGCCAACCACAGGCTTGCCGAATGGATGGGGGTATCGACCTCGGCCGTGACCCAAGCCCTGGGCCGCCTGAAGAAGATCGGGTTGGTTAACCAGGAGCGCTACGAGCACGTTTTCCTCACCGATGCCGGTCGGGACCTGGCCCTTAAAGTGCTGAGGCGCCACTATCTGCTCGAGCACCTTCTCGTCAAGACCCTGGACTTCCCCTGGGACAAGTCCGACGACGAGGCCAAGGTGCTTCAGAACCAGATCAGCGACGCCCTGGCCGAGCACCTCGACGCCAAGCTGGGCTTCCCGCAGGCGTGCCCCCACGGCAATCCCTTGCCCGGCACTTCCATCGAAGCCAAGTTGCTGGCGGCTCCGCGCCTTCCCGCAGCCACCGTGGGCGCGACGGTGACCGTCGTCAGGATCACAGAGGAGGGCGAGGGTCTGCCGTCCATGCTCACCTTCTGCCAGTCCGCAGGAATTCGTCCCGCTGCCCGGGTCCGGATCGAGGCCAACGGCCCCGACGGCGTGACCGTGAAGCTGGGCGACCGTGCGCCCGTCCTCGTTCCGGCAGTGATGGCGCGGCACATCTGCTTTGACCCCGATCTGTGACCCTGTGGCCCGACGCCGGGCTACGTCCTGAGGTACAGCTCGTGCTCCTCGGGGAAGGGCTCCAGGGCCCGGGGCAGCAGCCCGTTCACCCACGCCAGGAACAGCCCGTAATTGATCACGGGTATCCCCAGTCTCTGCAGGACGTCGATCCTGTCGAGGACGGCGTTGCGGCTCACCATGCACCCCGCGCAGTTGATTACCAGCGAGTAGGCAGCTAGCTCGGCGTCGGCGGGAAGCTGCCGCGCGTGGTGGAACTCGGCCCGGGGCTGCACCAGCTGGCGGAACAGCCGCGGGATCTTCACGGTGCCGATATCGTCGGCCTGCTGGTGGTGGGCGCAGCTCTCCAACACTAAAACCTTCGCGTCGGGCGGCATGGCCTTGAGCGCTTTCACGCCACCGATGTAGACGGCCAGGTCGCCCTTCTTGCGTCCAAACAGGATGGAGAAGCTGGTGAGCGGCTGGTCGGCGGGGATGTCGGCGGCGACCTTGGCGAAGGCCTGGCTGTCGCAGATCACGAGCCGGGGCCTCTTCGTGAGCAAGCCGTAGAACGTGAACAGTTCCCGTTCCTTGACCACAAGGCACGCGCAGTCCTTGTCGAGGGTGTCACGGATGGTTTCGACCTGGGGCAGGATGAGCCGGCCCTTGGGCGCCGCCAGGTCGATGGGCGTGACCAGCACCAAAAAGTCACCCTCGCTGACCAACCCCTCAAGGGGAGAGGCCTCGGGGTCGGCCTGCTTGCCCTTCTTCTCGAGCAGTCGCCTTAAGTCTTCGATACCCCGGCGCTGGGGGTTTTCGACGGCGACCATGCCCAGTCCCCTAGCCCAGTCGAACTTGGCGGAGTCGTACCCGGAGTCGGCGTGGGTAAGGACCACCAGCACCGGTTTGACCGGCTTCAAGGCTTCCACGGTGGCGCGCTCGTCTTCATTCAGCGGGGTGTCGGCGCGGGTGACCAGCACCGGAATGTCGGACAGTTTCAGACGCTCGAGGCTCTTCTGGACACGCAGGGCGCCCAGTTCGCCGCCGTCGTCGAGGCCGGCGGTGTCGACGATGGCCACCGGCCCGAGGGCCCCCAGCTCGAAGGTGCGCGTCACCGGGTCGGTGGTCGTCCCCGGGGTGGGCGACACGATGGAGACCTCTTGATTCATCAGCGCGTTCATCAGGCTTGACTTTCCGGCATTCCGCAGACCGAACAGGACGATCTTGAGCCTTTCGGCGAGGGGTGTGTTCATCGGGTTGACTCCTTTCTTCCCTGGGTCAGCGCAAGCGGATCGACAAGCGCTTCGGCCTCGGCCGCGTTCAGCCCGAGTTCCTTCACCAGGAGCGTCCTCAGGTCGGCCAGGGAGTGCACGGGGTCCGCCGCCAGCGCCGGGGACAGAGCCGACACCCTGTCGTAGCCCAGCACGGGCGCCAGGGCGTTGAGCAGAGCCGGTGAGCCCGCGAGGTGGGCTTCAAGCACGTCGGAGTGCACCAGCAGCCCGGGCAGGAAGCGTCCCGTTACGGCCTCGAGGGCCTTGTCGAGGGCGTCGAACATGGCAAGCAGGCTCTCAAGGACGAAGGGGAGGTAGGGGTTGAGCTGGAGCCTCCCCGCCTGCACGTATTGGCTGACCTTGAAGGCCTCGCCCTGGACGGACATCGCGAGGCCGCAGGCGTACTCAAGAGCCACGGGGTTGGTCTTGGCGGGCATCTGGCTGCTGGCGGCCTGCAGGTGCGGGTGGCCGAGCTCGCCCACCGCGCTGCTTGTGTAGTACAGCAGGTCCTGGGTCAGGTGGACGAGGTTCTCGGCAACCTGGCGCAGGCCGCCGGCCAGCTCGCTGAACTTGTCGAGGTGGCTGATCTCGTCAACGAGGTTCTGGCTCCGGGCCAGGGGCAGGCCGGTGACGGCCCTCAAGTGCTTCTCGGCGGCAAACACGTACGCCGACGGGGCTCCGAACCCCGTGCCGACCGCCGTTCCCCCCAGGGGCACGGTGCGCACCCGCTCGCGCAGCTTGTTCAGGCGCCAGCGGTCGCGCTCGAAGGGCCCGGCCCACGAGGCGAACACCTGGCCCAGGGTCACCGGCAGCGCGTCCTGCAGCTCGGTGCGCCCCACCATAACCTGGGTGGCCCATTGCTTCTCGCGGCGCACCAGCTCCTCCTGCAAGCGGATCACCCGGGCCTCGGTGGCCACCAGACCCTCGTAAGCCAAGATGGTCACCGCTGTGGCGAAGGTGTCGTTGGTCGACTGGTAGCGGTTCACGTCGTCGATGGGGTGCGCCCGCCCGCCCCGGGCCGCGGCCAGGTGCGCCACGGCCTCGTTCAGGTTCATGTTGAGGCTGGTCCCGGCTCCGCCCTGGGCCAGGGGGACGACGAACAATTCATCGTGGAGCCCGTCGCGGATGTCGATCAGCGCGCCCGAGAGCAGGCCCCAGGCGGCGTCGTCCCAGGCAGGGCGCCCGGCGTTGCGGTCGGCCTCGCGCGCCGCGGTGAGGGCGGCCAGCTTGACCTGGGCGTAGGCCCTCACCACGGGGCGGGGTGTCTGGGCGCGGCCCCAGTTGTGGGCGGCCAGGGCCGTTTGCGGTCCGGCGAACTCGGGAGCGCTCACAGGGCCACCCCGCGCTTTTCGGCGTTCACGCTGTTCCCTCGTCCCCAGTCCAGGGTCTTGTCGACAAGGTGGGTGCGGATGTCGAGGCAGTTGATGCATTCAAACCCCGACTCGTCGAGGCAGATCTTGCCGGGGTAGAGGAGGTAGTCCTTTTTCACAGATTCGGGGGTGATGTTGGGCATAAGCACGTTGGCGCCGGCGGCCATCATCTTCTCGCGGCCCTGCTTGTCGAGGCTGCCCGCCGCCGTGGTGGCCGGCATGTTGGCCTCGGGGAGGAGGAGCCTCACGAGCGCGGTCGCCCGCATCGCCAGCTCGATGGGCTGCTGGGGTGCGCCGGCCAGGGGTGTGTCCGGGTGGGGAATAAAGGGCCCGATGCCCACCATGTCGAAGTCGAGTTCGTGGCACAGGACGGCGTTGGCGATGCGGGTTTCCTCGTTTTCGCCGGGCAGCCCCACCATGTACCCGGACCCCACCTCCCAGCCTTCCTCGCGCAGGTCGGCCAGCGCCCTCAGGCGGTCGCTCAACCGGGCGCCGTTCTTGAGGGTGGAGTAGAGCGCCGCGTCGCTGGTCTCGAAGCGCATCAGGTACCGGTCGGCGCCGGCGCGCTTCCACAGCCTGTACACCTCGCGGCTTCGGATGCCCACGCTCAGGGTGATGGCGCCCTTGCCGTCTGTGACTTTCTTGACGCCCTCGACCACCTCGGCCACGCGCTCAGGGGTGAACCAGGGGTCCTCTCCTCCCTGAAGGACGAAGGTCTTGAGCCCGTAGTCCCACCCTGCGCGCGCCAGCTCGACGATCTGGTCGATGGACAGCCGGTAGCGCGTGGCCGCAGTGTTCGACTTGCGGATGCCGCAGTAGTGGCAGTCCAGGACGCAGTGGTTGGTGAACTCAATCAGCCCGCGCAGGTACACCCCGTTGCCGTAGGTCGCCCGGCATACCTCGTTGGCCCGGCGGATGAGATCTCCCGTGGTGGCCGAGCGGTAAAACTCAAGCACCCCGGGAACCAGGGCGGTATCCAGGCGCATCAGAGGTACACGTCCCGCTCGCCCGCGTCGACTTTTTTGACGCCCAGCTTGATCCGATTCTGCAGGGTCTTGCCCAGGGCGGTTCCGTCGTTGGCCTCGGCCTCAATTTTGTCGCACAGGGCCATACCCTTCGCCCTTAGCTTTTCGTCGGCGAAATCGTGGAGGTACTCGCGGAAGGTGAACAGGCCGTTGGGGAGGCAGAACTGCTTGATGAGCCCAGGCTTGGCCAGGTCCATGAAGTCGGCGCCCACCCGGCCCTTTCGGTAGCACCCCGTGCAGAAACTGGGCACGTACTCCTCGTCGATGAGCTTGTCGACCACCTCGGCCAGCGAGCGGTGGTCCCCCAGCGAGAACTGGGCGCCGGTGGAAGTCCCGGCGGGAGCCTCGCTCTCCTCGGTGTAGGCGCCCGGGTTGGTCCTCGAGCCGGCCGAGATCTGGCTTACGCCGTAGCGGAACAGCTCGTTGCGCATGGCCTCGGTCTCGCGGGTGCTCATGATGATGCCGGTGTAGGGCAGGGCGATGCGGATCACCGCCACGATCTTCTTGAAGTCCTCGTCGCTGACCGGGAAGGGCACGTGGTTGGCCACGGGGGCGCCGTCGGCGGGCTCGATCCGGGGCACCGACACCGTGTGGGGACCGCAGTCGAACAGCTCCTCGAGGTGGCGGGCGTGCTCCATCATGGCCAGAAGCTCGAAGCGCCAGTCGGCCAGGCCGAACAGGGCGCCGATGCCCACGTCGTGAATGCCTGCCTCCATGGCGCGGTCCATCACGTACAAGCGGTTGAGGTAGTCCTTCTTGGGGCCGGCCAGGTGATACTTGCGGTACTGGACGGGGTCGTAGGTCTCTTGGAAGCAGATGTAGGTGCCGATCTTCTCGGCGGCCAGCTTGCGGAAGTCCTCAGTGGTCTGGGGAGCGATCTCGACGTTGATGCGCCTCACCGACGAGCGGCCCTCGCGCACGGCGTAGGCGGCCTGGATGCCCTCGATGAACTGTTCGATGGGCACGCCTTCCTTCTCGCCGCAGATGAGCAGGATGCGCTTGTGCCCTTCCTTGAGCAGAACCTTCACCTCGCTCTGGATCTGGGCGTTGGTCAGGGTGGTGCGCTTGAGCTCGGTGTTCTCCTGGCGGAAGGCGCAGTAGGTGCAGCTGTTGGAACACTCGTTGCCCGTGTAAACGGGAGCGAACAGCACAAGGCGCTTGCCGTAGATGATTTCTTTGACGGTGTTGGCGGTCTGGCGGACCTTCTCGAGCTGAACGGGGTCCTTCACACGAAGGAGGGCGGCCACGTCCTCGAGGTTCAGTCCCTTGAGCTCGAGGGCCTTGGCGACGATGGCGTCCACCGCCGCAGCGTCGGGCGTGGCGCCCTCGAGAAGGCCGTAGAGCTTATCGCGGTCAATGAAGGTCTGGGTCTGGGGCGTCGTGAGAGTGGGCATGGGGTGCTCCTTCCTGAAGATGGGCTGCGCTCTGCAGCCGGCTCAGGACGGACTTCACCTGGACACCTTTCAACTTTCCCAACCGCCCGGTCAGCGCGCCCAGGGCATCGGTGGTGCCCTCAACAACGAGACTGATCACGTGGAGGTCGCGTCCGTCGTCGTACCTGTCGTGGAGGGGAACCCCCTGACGGGCGAGGACGAGGTCGTGGAACTCACTCACCACGCGGTTGAACTGTTGGGCGCTGTCGCGGTTCTCGATGATGAGCGCGACCACGCCAAGTCTCTTTTCCATGTTTGTCCTTGGAACGAAGCGTTTCCGTCCCTGAGATGATTCTATTGTGAATCTGGGCGCAAAAAATGTCAAGGCAATTCGATATATAAAGTGATATTTTCGAACGGCTGGGCTGCGGACCCTGGACCGGGCGCGGAGCCGGGTGTAGGCTGGGCATCATGGCTCCAACAAAACACGAATGGAAGACCGCCGAAAAGCAGTGGTACTTGCCGGGCCCCGGCCCCGCCGAGGTGTCTGTCCCGGCCTTCGGGTTCTTCGTTATCGAGGGCCAAGGCGACCCCAACGCCCCGGCCTTCGTCCCCTACGTTCAGGTGCTCTACAGCCTGTCGTACGGAGTGCGCATGTCGGCCAAGGGCGGGCTCGCGCTGCCGGGCTTTTTCGAGTACACGGTGTACCCCCTCGAAGGGGTGTGGGACCTGGCCGCCGCCCCGGGGCCGGGCCCCATGGACAAGTCGCAGCTGAAGTACAGGCTGATGATCCGCCAGCCCGGCTTTGTCGACGAGACCGCTGCGGCGCGGGTGATGGCCGCCGTGGCCGCCAAGAAGTCCGTGCCGCTGCTCGATCAGGTGCGCTTCGAGCGCTCCGAGGAGGGGCCGTGCGTGCAGCTGCTCCACGTGGGGCCCTACGACGCAGAACCGGCAAGCTTCGCCAAGATCGACGACTTCTGCCGCAAACAGAGCCTCGCCCGGACCTGCCACGCGCACAGGGAGATTTACCTCTCCGACCCGGGCAGGACGGCCTCTGACAAGCTCAAAACCATCCTCAGGGTGCAGGTCCGCGCCGTCAGCGGTTGAGTTCCGGGCCGTTCTTTTTTCTTGAAGGGTGACCCGCCAGGTACATCACGACCCGGATGGCGACGGTCACGACAAGCAGGACGATGGTCACTACCAGCGAGAAGCGCAGCTGGAACACCAAGCCGGCGAAGCCCAGGGTGCTGTTGGCGGCGCGGTTGGCAAGCAGAAAATTGAAGTCGCGCTCCAGGACGTCGGCGCCCTGCTTGACCGCGCCCAAGTCGTCTGCCGTCGGTGCGTCCTTCTGGCTCGAGGCCGCGATCATCCTGTCGAGCGTTCCCAGAAAGCTCTTCTCGTCGGATTGAGCCGCAGCCATGGCCTGGCGCGCTCTAGGCGTGTGAAACCTGGGGGCCCCGCGAGCGAGCGAGTCCTTGAGCGTGGCGCTCAGGTCGCGCAGCTGGGCCCGGGTTGCCTCCCGGTGTCCCGCGTCCGGGTACAGAACCAGATCCTTGACCGTGCTCTCGATGCCCAGCAGCGCCGTGAAGGCCACCTCCACGGCGTCGCCGCCCCGCACGTCATTCTCGTACACTTCGCTCAGGTTTGCTTCGAGGCTGGCCAGGTAGTGGATCGAGAAGGCGCAACTGAGCACGGTGATCACCATGACGATGACGAAGGCCCAGGTGTAGTGGTTGGCGATGGCGAGGATCCGGCCGACGGCTCTCAACGCCTCACCGCGACTCCGTGGGCCGCCAGGTACTCCTTGATCGTGCGCACGTCATAGGTACCGTAGTGGACCATGCTCGCCACCAGGGCTGCGTCGGCCTTGCCTTCCTGGAGCACCGCCCTCAGGTGCTCGGGGGTGCCGGCGCCGCCCGAGGCCACCACGGGGATGGGCAGCGCCTCGCCGATGAGCCGGGTAAGGGGCAGCTCGTACCCCGTCTTCATGCCGTCGGCGTCGATGCTGTTGAGCACGACCTCGCCCGCGCCCAGCTCGTGGGCCCGGCGCGCCCAGGCCAGCGCGTCGAGGTCGGTCTTGGTCCTGCCTCCGTTGATGACAACCCGGTAGCCTGAGGGCATGGCCGGGTCTCGCAGCGCGTCCATGCCCAAAACGATGCTTTGGCTGCCGTACAGACGCGCGCCCTCTCGGATCAGCTCGGGGTTCTTGACGGCCTGGCTGTTGAGGCTGACCTTCTCGGCCCCCGCCAAAATCACCGCCCGGATGTCGTCAGCCGTGGCCAGGCCTCCTCCCACGCAGAAAGGGATGAAGATGCGCTCGGCGACGCGGCGCACCACGTCGATGAGGATGCCGCGCTTCTCGGCGCTGGCCGTGATGTCGTAGAACACGAGCTCGTCGACTCCCTGGCGGTAGTACTGCTCGGCCATTTCGACGGGGTCGCCCAGGTCGACGTTGTTCTCAAACTTGACGCCCTTGGTCGTCCGGCCTTCCTTCACGTCGAGGCACACGATCACCCGCTTTTGCAGCACGTCAGGGCCTCCACTTCAAGAAATTGTCGACGAGCTTCAGGCCGACCTCCCCTGATTTCTCGGGGTGGAACTGCCAGGTGACGAGGTTCTTCTCGAGGAACCCGACCACGAACGGAATGCCATGGTCGGTGGTGCCGAGCACCGTCACCGAGGGCGCGGGCACTGTGTAGTACGAGTGGACGAAGTAAAAGGACGAGTCTTGGGGAAGGTTGGCCGTAAGCTGGTGCTGCGTCTCAAAATGCACGCTGTTCCAGCCCATATGAGGCACCTTCAGACCCGCACCGCCGGGCAGCCGCTTGCACGTTCCAGGGACGAGGCCCAGGCAGACCGCGCCGCCTTCTTCGCTGGAATTCAGGACGATCTGGCTGCCCACGCAGATGCCCAGCACCGGACGGCCGCCGGCCACGTAGCGGGTCAAGAAGCTGTCGAGCCCCCTGGCGCGAAGGTTCTCCATGCTGGTGGCCGCGTGTCCGTCGCCTGGGAAGATGAGCCTGTCGGTGTCTTCGAGGTCCCTCGGGTCACCCGAAAGCTTCCATTGGTAGCCCAGGTGCCGCAGGGCGTTCTCCACGCTCGTGAGGTTGCCGGCGTCGTAGTCCACAATGCCAACGGTCATGGCTGGGCCCCCTCGGCCTGAACCGGGTCGGCGACAAGCTTCTCGGCCAGCGCCTTCAGGTCGCTTTGTTTGATTTGAAGGTTGGCTCCCACAATCTGGGAACCGGTGCCCGTCCACTCCAGGTCCTGGCCCAGCCGCCCGCGGATCTGGGGTCCAAACAGCTTGAGCAGCACCAGGGCGGCGCGGGCGGCGCGTTCGTCCGAAAACCGAAGGATGAGCGGCCCCTCGAGGACGTCACCGTGCGCCGAAAGGACGACGTCGAGACGGTCCACGGGGAGGAGCTTGGCCCCGGGGGCACCGAAGAGCGCCTGCCCCGGGTTCCAGAAGCTCACCCACACCGCTGCGGCCTCGACTTGGGCGGCGTCGAGGTCCCGCAGTACGCCGTCGGAGGGCTGGGCCAGGGTGGCGTCGTTGCGGCGCACCGTGACAAGGCCGTCTTCGGGAAGGCTCACCGACAGGGCAAGCTTGGGGTTGGTCCACACACCCTTGACCTGGGCCTTCTTCCACGCCCCGTTGAAATCCAGCATGAAACCGGCGAAGCCCTTGGGGAAGTCACCCTCAAGCACCACCCTCACGCTGTCGGCAGCGGTCTTCAGGTCGTCGAGGTGGTCGAGTTCGAAGCCCATCCACACGACGCGGGTGCGCTCGCCGACGGCCTTGAGGGCCTCGCGGCTCTTGGTGACCTGGCCCCAGGCCGTCACCTGGTTCGCGTCGAGGCGGACCAGCACCCGCGGCGAGCCCCCCAGCCACGCGGCGGCGTACCCCGGGGCGTGCACCACGGGCGGTGAAGTGGCGCAGCCGGCCAAAAGCGCCAGCACGAGCGCCAACCACAGCGCCGCCGAAGCGAGCCGGACTCCAGCCCCGAGGCGGGCGCCTGTGCGGCTAGTCCTTGGCAAGGGTAAACACAAAGCTTTCCTCCCCGGTTTCGGCTTCGCTGACTCCAGCGCCGGCGCGCAGGCCGCCGTCCCAGGCCACCGCAACGGCGAGCGTCTCCTGCTGGAGGGCCGCTGTGTGGTCGGCCAGCACTTCCTGAAGGACGGCGCTTCCCCCAAAGGTCAGGCGGATCCTGTCGCTGACGGCCAATCCGGCGTCCTTGCGGGCGTTCTGGACGACGCGCACCACGTCGCGCAGGTGGCCCTCGAGTTTGAGCTCCCGGGTCACCTCGCCGTCGAGGGCCACCGTGAGGCTGCCCTCGTTGAGCACCTTGAGCGCGGCCCTCTCCTTGCGCGACACGAGCACCGACTCGGCGTTGAGGTCCACGGCGATGCCCGCGATCTCGACACGGAGGTTAGCGCCGTCGACGATGGAGGCGATCTGAGCGGGCGTGAGCGCCTCGATGTGCGCGGCCGCCGTCTTCATCTGGGCGCCCAGCACCTTGCCCAGCACCTTGAAGTTCGCCTTGGCGCCGTACTCCACGAGCGCCGCCTCGTCGTCCTGGAACAGCACCTGCTTGACGTTCAGCTCCTCGCGGATGAGGTCTTCCATCTCCACCAGCAGGGCCTTTTCCGCGGGGTCGCGGGTCACGAGGTGGACGGCGCTCAGAGGCTGGCGGTTCTTGAGGTTGTGCGTGTTGCGCAGGGCCCGGCCCAGGGCCACGGCCTTGCGTGCCTGGGCCATCTTGGCCTCCAGGTCGGGGCGGCGCCGGGAGGCCTGGTACGCGGGCCAGTCGGCCAGGTGCACCGAGACCGGGTCGCCCTCGGCCTTCAGGTTGCCCCAGATCTCGTCGGTCACGAAGGGGACGACGGGGGCCGCAAGGGTCACGAAGCGCTTGAGCACCTGGTACAGCACAGCGTAGGCCTCGCCCTTGTCCGAGTCGTCCTCGGCCTTCCAGAACCGGCGGCGGCTGCGGCGGATGTACCAGTTGTTCAATAGGTCGAGGAAGGCCACCAGGTGGTTGATGCCCCGGCTGATCTCGTAGGCCTCCCATTCCCGGGTCACCGCCTCGGTGGCGGCCTCGAGTTCCGACAGGATCCAGCCGTCGAGAGGGTTGGCCGGCTCGGCGGGTGCCTTTTGGGGCCCGACGCCGTCGAGGTTGGCGTAGGTGACGTAGAAGCTGTAGGCGTTCCACAGGGGGAGCAGGATGTCCCTCAGCACGCCCTGCACGCCCTCGTCGTTGTAGCGCAGGTCGTCGGCCTTGGTCACCGGGCTCATCATGAGGAACAGGCGCAGCGCGTCGGCGCCGTACTGCTTCATCACCTCGTAGGGGTCGGCGTAGTTCTGCAGGCTCTTGCTCATCTTGCGGCCGTCGGCAGCCAGGACGATGCCCGACACGACGCAGTTCTGGAACGCAGGCCGCTGAAACAGCCCTGCGGCGAGGATGGTGAGGGTGTAGAACCAGCCCCGGGTCTGGTCGATGCCCTCGTTGATGAAGTCGGCGGGGAAGTGGGTGTCGAACCACGCCTTGTTCTCGAAGGGGTAGTGGACCTGGCCGTAGGGCATGGACCCCGATTCGAACCAGCAGTCAAGCACCTCGGCGATGCGGTGCATGGTGCCCTTGCCGCAGGTGCACGGCCACGTGATCTGGTCGACGAAGTGCTTGTGCAGGTCGGCCGGGCGCTGGCCCGAAAGCGCGAACAGCTCGTCGCGGCTGCCGACGCAGATCTCCTCGGTGCAACCCTCGTGGTCGCACCGCCAGATCGGCAGGGGGTTGCCCCAGAACCGGTTGCGGCTGATGGCCCAGTCCCGGGCGTTCTCGAGCCACTTGCCGAAGCGGCCCTGCTGGATGTGGTCCGGCACCCAGCCGATGGAGTTGTTGGCCTTGAGCATGGCCGGTTTGATCTTCTCGACGCTCACGAACCAGCTGCTGATGGCGCGGTAGATGAGCGGGCTCTGGCACCGCCAGCAGTGGGGGTAGGCGTGAAGGATCTGGTCGCGTTTGACAAGCTTCCCCTCGGCCTTGAGCCGCTCCAGAATGTCCTTGTCGCAGTCCTTCACGAACCGGCCCTGGTAGTCGGGCACCTCGTCAGTAAACGCGCACTGGGCGTCGATGGGGCAGACCGTGGTGATGCCGGTGCCCTTGAGGATGTTGTAGTCATCTTCGCCGAAGCCGGGCGCAGTGTGGACGATGCCTGTACCGTCGCTGTCGGTGACGTGGGTCCCCACAAAGGTCCGGAAGGCGCCGTTGGCGGCCTCGCCGGCAAAGTAGGGGAACAGGGGCTCGTAGGCGATGCCGCCGAGCTCCGACCCCGGCTTGCTCCACACGACTTCCACGGCCGCCGGGTCCTTGTAGTAGGCCGCCACTCGGCTCTTGGCGAGGATGAGGGACTCGGCGCCGTCCTTGATCTTCACGTACTCGACCTGCGGCCCCAGCGACAGCGCCAGGTTGGAGGGCAGAGTCCAGGGCGTGGTCGTCCACGCCAGGAATGAGGTGTCCGACTCGTCCTTGAGCTTGAACTTGACGGTCACCGCCGGGTCGTGCACGTCCTTGTAACCGCCAAGGTTGAGCTCGTGGTTGCTCAGCACCGTGCCGCAGTGCGGGCAGTAGGGGAGAATGTAATAGCCTTCGTAGAGCAGCCCCTTGCTCCACAGCTCCTTCTGCACCCACCAGATCGACTCCATGAAGTCGACGTCCATGGTCTTGTAGTCGTCGTCGAAGTCCACCCAGCGCCCGGCCCGGGTCATGATGGTCTTCCATTCCTTGGTGTAGCGCAGCACCGTCGACCGGCACGCTTCGTTGAACTTGGCGACGCCGAAGGCTTCGATGTCGGGCTTGCTCTTGAGGCCCAGTTCCTTCTCGACGATGTTTTCCACGGGCAGACCGTGGCAGTCCCACCCGAAGCGGCGCTCCACAAGCTTGCCCCGCATGGTCTGGAACCGGGGGACGATGTCCTTGATGGTGCCCGGGACGAAGTGGCCGAAGTGCGGCAGCCCGGTGGCGAAGGGAGGCCCGTCGTAGAACACGAATTCCTCGGCCCCGCGCCTGTTGTCGATGGACTTCTGGAAGATGCGTTCCTTCTCCCAGAACGCCAGAACGGCCTCTTCCATCGCGGGAAAATTCACCTTGGGATCGACGGGTTTGTACATGCGGCGAGAATAGCAAAAACCGGGCCCTCAGGAAAAGGGGTCCCGTGCGGCGGTTTCATCTTGAGTGTGGGGGACAGAAGCACTAGCATTGGGGTATGTCCCACCGAATTCTGATTGTCGAAGACGAGCCCCTGGTCGCCTTGGAACTGAAAGAAACCCTCGAACAAGCCGGGTTCGAGGTTCCCCCGACCGTGGATTCGGCCGACCTCGTCATCCAGGCTGTCCGGTCTCATGAACCCTCCCTGATCCTCATGGACATCAGGCTGCGCAGCTTCCTCGACGGTATCGACGTGGTGTCGCGGGTGCGGCTGCTCTCGGAAATTCCCGTGGTGTACCTGACCGCCTATTCCACCCCCGAAGTTGTCCATAGGGCCGAGGGGACTCACCCGGCGGCCTTCCTGGTCAAGCCCGTCGACGGCGCCCTGCTGGTGGGCACCCTCGAGCGCATCCTCAATCCGGCGCCGGAAGCCTCAGCTCCACTCTGACCCGGCCCCCGGGTCCGCCCGGCAGCATGAGGGTGCCGTCGTTGCGCTGCAGCAGCGTCAGCACCAACCGGAACCCGAGGCCTTTGGCGCCCTCGGGCTGAAAGCCCGCAGGAAAGCCGGCACCGTCGTCGGCCACCTCGATGACCAACCGGCCCTGCCGGATCTTAATTTCCACTTGAAGGCGCCCGCCGCCCCGGGGGACCAAGGCGTGCTTGTAGGCGTTTCCCACGAGCTCGGTGAGGATGAGTCCGGCGTCGATGCAGTAGTCGATACCGGCAGTCAGCTGTTCGGCGTCGATGTCCCAAACAACGCCGCTGGCCATGAGCTCGTCGTCGGGGTACTGAAGCTTGAGCAGGTCCCGCAGGTACCCGCCCAGGTCCGAACGCTCCCCCAAGCCCTGGCCGTGGAGCTTCTCGTGGACCAGGGCGATCGCGGTGATCCGGCGCCTCAGACTCTGGAACACCGCCTTCATCGGCCCCTCGATCCGGTTCGCCTGGAGGGTGACGATGCTGGCCACCAGCTGGAGGCTGTTCTTGACCCGGTGGTGGATCTCCCTGACCAGGAACTCCTTGTCGGCGAGCAGCCTCTCGTTGGCCTCCACCGCCGCCAGGAACCTCTGGGCCATCGACGCGGCCTGGAGGACGATGAAGGCGCCCAGTCCCCAGGGTATCCAGGTGGCGGTGAACGAGAACACCGCCGCCGCTACGAGGTCCGCCAGGGCCGTCACGCTCAGAATCGACAGGCCGACAAGAAACAGCAGGCCCTGCTTGTCCTTGGCGAACCTTAGCGAAAGCAAGGAGATCCCCCACACCAACTGGATCAGAGCCGTGGGGTAGAACCAGGGGATCGACCGGGTCAGCCACGCCAAGGGGAAGGCCAGGGCCATAGCAGTGAACCCTAGGCCAGGCCCCACGAAGGCCCTCAGGGGCCAGCGGCCGAATACCCCCGGGAACAGGCGCGAGAAGAACATCGCCGCCGCGGGCAGCAGAAGGAAGGCTGTCAGGTACTCGAGGCGCACCACGGCGTCGAAGGGGAGTCCGGGAAGCAGCTTCACCACGGTGTACTCTCCGGTGACCAGTGACCGGAGGGCAATCAGCAGGGCGAACGCCCCGAAGGGGAGAAAGGTTTTTTCCGAGGGGCGGAACCCGAACAAGACAAGAGCCGCCAGTCCGATGACTCCCAGTCCGATGGCCAGCGTCAACTCGCTGACCTCGTCGAACCACTGACCTCGGACCACGGCGTCAGCGGGCCCCAGGACGGGCGTGGTCCAAAGGCCGCCCACGCGGTAGTCGTGGTTTGAGACGAAGAACTCCACGTCGAGGACGGGTCCCGGGGGCAGCCTCACCGTCCCCGGGGCGTAGGCCGACCGGGCCCGGGCCGCGTCGGCGTCGGGGCTCCCGCCACGGGCCAGTTCCACCCCGTTGACTTTCAGCAGGAACGCGGTGGAAACCGAGCCGAACCTGAGCGCCAGGGGAGGTGCGTCGCCGACGTTCACCTTCAGCCTGTAGGTGCCGCTGCCGCGGCCGTCGGGCCCGCCGGCGTCGTTCCCCGTCCACTCGTCGGGCACCTTGCGGAAACCCTCTTCAAAGGCCCATTCCCCGGCGAGAGCCACGGGCCCGGCCGCCCAGTCCCGGGCCGTGAGGTCGAGCTGCCCCTTCACCGCGCGGGGTGCATCGTTTGAAGCCGAGCACGAGGCGGCCAGCACACCCAGAAGCAGCAAAGCGAAGGCTCGAACGGCTGGTGTCATTGGTTCGGGGTCTCTGCGCCCTGGGACAACTCTACATGTACTTCCAGTATGTGAAAAAGGGTTCTTCGAACGAGAGAAAGATCCACAAATGGAAAGATAAGTCCATATTTCAAAATGTTTTAGGTCCTTCTTGAACATTGTCCATTCATCTGATTGTCGATCTTGTTTGCCTTTCTTTTCCATGATAACGTTACTCAAACGTTACTCGGAGGACACAGTGGGCGTAGAAATCCGAAAGCGACGACTCAAAGATGGAAGAACCTCCCTGTACCTAGACATCATATCCCAAGGCAGGAGGACCTACGAGTTCTTAAAGGTCTACCTGAACGGAGATCCCAATCACGACCGGGAGAAGCTCCGACTTGTCAAACAGATTCGAAACAACAGAGAGACCGAACTTCTTTCCCACGCCCATGGACTGATCGCAACTCACGCTGGAAAGGTACCGCTCTGTACCTATGTAGAGTCAAGAGTGAATCACGCCGCCTTGCTTGAACACCTGAAGGTGTTCTTCAAGGGCCTTCGACTTGATGCCTTGGACGAAAGCGGAGTGGTCGGGTTTCAGGAGTACCTCCTTTCGAAGGTTCAACCTGGGACAGCGAAGGTCTACATGGCGCGGCTGAATAGCACGCTAAACCAAGCGGTTAGAGAGAAACTCATCCTTAGAAACCCTGCCGCCGTTACGAGGAAGATTAAGCGTACCGAGAAGGTCATCGAATTCCTAAGCGACGATGAAATCAAGGCCTTGGCTGAAACTCCGATCAAGGGCGGGGCTGGCAGAGGGGGGCAGATCAAGAAGGCATTCCTCTTCGCCTGCTTTACGGGGCTCCGATACTCGGATCTCCAGAAGCTGATCTGGGGGGAGATCAGAACTATCGAAGACGACAGAGTAAACAGTTCAAAGAAACGGAATCGAAGAGAGATTGTGTTTACCCAGAAGAAGACCGGTGGCGTGGTTAGGGTCGAAGTAAATGAAGTCGCATGGTCATTAATCAATCCAGGAGATCGTCTCCCTGATAGAGCAGAAAAGGTCTTTCACCTCGGCAGCAACAATATGGCAGCCCAGTACCTTCCAGAATGGGGAAAAAGGGCGAAGCTATCGATCCACCTTCACTTCCATATTTCTCGCCATACCTTCGCCACCCGTGCGCTGGAAGCCGGGGCTGACCCCTTCACGCTCAAGAGCATTTTGGGCCACGCAAAAATCGAGATGAGCCTGCACTACGCTCAAGTGACAAGCAAGCTGCGACAGAAAGTGTCCGACGGGACGGAACTGGAGCTGCTGTATACACCTAAAGGCTAGACGGACTTTGAATTGGAGTTAATCATGGACGATAATGACGTGGAGAAGGCTCTTGCCCATTTCTTATTGTGGGGTCAGACGGACCAGGCCATTGAAGTACTGTCTTGGGAAAGGCGGAAGTCTGTGATCTTCCATAGCTTGGTACTTCGCATACTCGGTCAAGACAAGTACGAAAGTATCTGCGGGTCCGCTGATCGGATTGCCAAGTTCGAGTCCCAGAAGCATCGGACAATGTTTACCTTTCCAAACGGGATAGCTCAGTTCTCCACAATCGTCGCCAACATCCTACGAAAGGAAAGTGACGGCCCCACGTCTGATGAAATCTCCTTCTCAACACGGGGAATCTTGCTGACGGGGTTTGAGAATGGAGAGTCGGTCGTTGAAGTGGACAAGAGTATTGGGCTCCTGGAACTTGGGCAAGTCTTGAGTTCTCCTTCACGTTTCGTTGGTAAGGTAGATCTTGATCTAGAAAACAGCAGGATGACCAGGCAGAAATGGGTGATTCTATTCAACGAACTGATGAAATCGAGAGTAATTGATATCGAGTCGGCGTCAAATCGTCCCCCACTTTGGGTTGCCTTTTCAGAATACTTTATCTATGGGAAGCACCAGTTCAAACCCGCCCAGTGCTCCAAGCTGCTGGCAGCCACGAAGCCAAAGGCAGTTGAGGATTGGGGGAAGACTGTCAAAGGCATAGCCGGCATGGCGAGTATTGTCGGTCTGGAAAAGAGGATGAAGTATCTTGACGGTCAAATTGCCATAAGGTTTTCTGTGGTCAATTCCTCAGCATGGAGGAGTCCACGTCGTCTGGGGGCACCGAGCGGGTCGCACGCCTTCATGGTCTGGCGACGGCCCGCCCCACGGAAGCGCTCATCCAGACTGCTAGACTCGGTTGAGAGTGTTCGTGAAGCGGCGGCGTTTTGAGGAGGTAGGACATGCAGCTGGCTTTCAAACGTTGTTCGAAGTGTGGGAGAAGGCTGCCGATGGACGATTTTGGCAACGACGGTAAGAATTCGCTCGGAAAGAAACCCGACTGTCGCCGTTGCAGGAGTGCTGCCCATGCAGAGTATATCCGCACTCCACAAGGTCGGGAAGTTCAGCGCCGGGCGAATGAGAGATCGAGGAATCACCCCGACCAGTACATGAGAAGTATTATCTTCAAATCGTTGAAAGCCCGATACGGAATCGAACGAAGCCAGATCCAAATGAGGCTGCTCCGGTATTGGGAACAACCGAGGGTGATTTCTATCAAGGGCGTCCTCCGACCTGTCATCGCAGTCTGGGGTTGGCGAGGTCGAGACGCCGAAGAGTTCGTCGTCCATCTCTAGGCTTCGCACACGTCCGCCAGGGAGAACACACTGGCTGAGACCTGTCTCCACACTTTGCGAACAGTCTACGCAGTATGTACGCAGGAGGTGCCGGCGGCGCAGACCAATGCTTTACTTTCACGTCGCCATTGCCGCTGTCGGAAGCCTCGCCTGAACCTTCGGAACATTGTTGTCGCGCAGACCGGTGTATAATACACGAACTAGTACCTGCGATCGAAACAGAACACTAACGGGTGGTGCCGGCGAGTCCTTGGGTCAACCGTTGGGGAAGTTTGGCCCATCGCCAGGTACTAAAAGGCCAGGGGTCGGTAGAAAGAATCACAAAGTAGCCAGATGGCGTCTCGACCAACAGTTCGGCATTCGTTGGAGGATTTTTTTCAATTCCATACCATGTTAGCGCATCTTCGGTCAGTGCAGTCTGGTCATTCATCGTTGTCTTCGTTTTCGCTGCTGAAGGCTACAACCACGACCGAGGCGCGAATACGGTGATGCCGAAGGAAGACGCTTCTAGGCTTGGGCAAAGAAAAGCATTCTGTCCGAGGGCCTCTACGCAGCCGGTCGGGTCTCGCCGGTGTATAATACACTGCGGCGTCACCTTCACCTTCCCTGTGCAGTCCTCTCACTGTCGAGCCTGGACATCTGGGTTGGTTCATACCTTCCTCCGAGGACTTCCCCGGCCGGAACAGCCCGTTCGATGGTTTCCAGGTCCTCCTTGGTCAACTTCAAGTTGACAGACCCCAATAGATCCTTAAGCTGTTCACGGTTTCGGGCCCCAATTAGAGGGAAGATATCCCGCCCCCTCGACATCACCCAGGCGCAAGCCAGCTGGGGCACCGTCGCACCCTTGCCGGCTGCTACCTTCTGCAACGCCTCGACCAAGGCAAGGTTGTGTTTGAGGTTCTCGCCCTGGAACCTGGGATACGCCCTTCTGCGGGTATCCTTCTCACCCAGACTCTGGACATTCCCACCAAGCAGGCCCCGTGAGAGGACGCCATAGGCGGTGACACCGATGCCGAGGTCCCTCAGAGTCGGCAGAATGTCGGCTTCTATGCCTCTGCTCATCAAGGAATACTCAAGCTGGACGGCGGCGATCGGATGGACGGCGTGGGCACGCCTGATGGTTTCTGACCCGACCTCCGAGAGCCCGATGTGTCTGACGTAGCCAGCCTTCACCAAGTCGGCTATGGCTCCAACTGTCTCTTCGATGGGGACTGAGGGGTCGAGACGGGCTGGTTGGTAGAGATCGACGTGATCCGTGCCCAGCCGTGTCAGGGTGTAGGCAAGGGAGGTCTTCACTGCAGCCGGGCAGCAGTCGAACCCGAGGAAGGCCCCAGATGGGTCCCTCTGGCCGCCGAACTTCACTTGAATGAAGGCACCGTCGCGCTTTCCTCCTTTGAGAGCGTCCCGGATGAGGAGTTCATTGTGGCCCATCCCATAGAAGTCCCCTGTGTCGATCAGCGTTACCCCAGCCTCCAGGGCCGCATGAATGGTTCTGATGCTCTCGTCGTCGGTGACTGGTCCATAGATGCCGGACATGGCCATACAGCCCAGCCCAACGACCGAGACTTCTTCGCCCTGTGCACCCAGCCGTTTCTTGTTCATGTGCTCCCCCCTGTGGCTCTTGGACATCGCCACAGTGTAACCCCAAAGGACCCATGCTGGACTGCGCGTTCAGCCACCAGGTCGAACAAAGTCCGGTGCGACCACCGCCGAGATCGGGATATCAAGAAAGCCCTTGTTATAAAAAGAGACTCCCTCTACAATAAGTCATGTGCCGTGGCTTTCCCCTTTGGTAGCCGGCACGATGGGACATGTCCCATGCAGGGGCCTTCAAGGCCCTCTACCTAAGGAGGGAACGTGCAAACCTTCACCTTATCGCCCCCTTACTTTTCTGTTGCCCTTGAGCCCGCGTTTGGGTTCATTTGGGGCGCAGTACGTCAACCCCGAGATGCGGCCCGCTGCCCGGACCGGTGTACAATCACCACCCGACGAGAGGCCAGGTCATGAGGCTTACCGAAGACCATCTGCGCCTTGGTGTCGGTATTGGGCTCTGGTCCCTCTCTGGCACCATAATGGCCTTTCTGTTCTTGTCTCTTGCCGGATCAGAGCCCCTTCTCCAAGCTCTCGGAGTCGGCTGGTCGGTCCTCCTGACAGCCGCGATGATACTTCTGTGGAGAGCGGGCGGGCGTCGCCGGGCGATCACGCTGCTTCTAGAATTGATCACTGTATGCGCCGCCGCTGGGATGGCTTGGAACCGGATCGAGGCCTCGAAGGAACAGGCCGCCAGCAAGGCCCTTGACGCTATCCGGCAGTCTGCCGAGTACAGGGCCGCCACAGCCGCGTACGATCAGGCTGAGGTCCTCGTATCGACCCTTACAGCACGCCTCCAGGCCCTCCCGTTCGACTGGGCAACCGCGGCTGGGAAAATCACTGCCGAGCTTGGCCAGGCCCAGGAACGGGCCCAGTCGACGGCTTCCGAGGTCGCGCGCCTGGAGGCCGGCGCAAGACTGGGCGGGGATGGCCACGGCATCCCTGGGCTCGTTGGGCAGGGAATCGCTGACATGCTTGAGTTCGGTCTAGTGATCCTCCTCGCCGTCCTGACAGAAGCCTCCGCCTTGGCCCTCGTTGGTGCGGCGGACCAGCTCAGGACGGGGTCGAGTAACTCGTCCCGCACAGCCCCTGGGGACGCATCCGAGGTCACCGCGGACCGCTACCTTGCAGCCGCGCGGACACTCGGGGACGGGCAGCGACTGGCTGGGTACCGGTCGGTCGCAGCCCATCTCAACATCGGTGAAAGAAAGGCACGAGAACTTGTCCGCCAGCTCGTCCTGGAAGGCAGAGTCAAAGGCAGGACGAGAACAGGAGGTTCCCAATGAGGAAGCCACAATTAAGGAAGGTCTGGATCAAGTGCACCCCCGCGTACTTCTGGGGGGAGATCATCAGCGGAGTGGTCTTCTGCAGGATTGTGTTCAGGAACATAGCCTTGGTGCTCCTGACGACCATGGTCGGGGGGCTGATATTGCTGGCTCCTGAGGTGGACAAGCTCTACAAGGTCCTGGTCCTGGGCGGAATGGCCTTCCATTGGTATCACTCGTTCCTTGACTGGGACCTTCTTGGCCCGCTGATCAGCGACATCTTCTCAACCGTCTACATGATCCAGGAGGAAGCCGACACCCTGGCGGCCAAGCACAAGCAGTGGGTCGAGGACTGCAAGAAAGCTGACCCGGACGGTGACCATCCTGAGAAATGTCCGCCTCGTCCGTACTGAACGACATCGTTCTCTAGAGTCGCTTTCGATTTTGTTTTTGCGGAGAGCGCCTCTGACCTGGTCAGAGTGGGCACCAAGTGCCTCAGCTAAAAACAGGAGGTGCCGGCCATGGCATCCAACCAAAAGTCCAAGCTCGAGTCGTCCGTCGACTGGGTTCAAGCAATTCCAATATTCCTTGAGCAGGAGAAACTCATCAACTCCGATGACACTCTGGCATGTGTCACCTTCCCCGACCTCTGGGTCCAGTTGGCCTATCTTGGAGGCGGCCACGTCTTTCTTGGTGCTGCGGTTCTGGGGTGGAAGAGAAGATCGTTCACGATGAAGTGCCCGAAGTGCTCGGCGAAGGCGTTCGTCCTTCGGGCTGGTGGAAGCCCGCTGAGCGGTTCCGGGAGTTGGGGCGGGATCTGCCCGAACTGCGGCCCGGTCACCGCAAGGGAATGTGTCACAGGACTCGTTCTCAGCCCGGAAGTCAAGGGTCGATGGTGTTCGCTGGGGTATCAGCCATTAATACAGCGTGCCTCGCCCTGGCGCTTTGACTTCAAGCGGGGAAGTTACCAGGAGGGTGACCTCGAGGAAATCCGCCTTCAAGTACCGCCCTGGGAGGAGTTCCTTGCCGTCCACTTCCCTGCGCTGGTCCAACCGGATCCGGGCCGACTCGTCGAAGGCAACCAGGACTTTGTTGAGTTCGGCATGAGGATTCGGGGCAAGGTCTTCACCCTTCCGATGGGAGGTCAGGAATGAAGGCTCCAGAAATTACCGCGTGGTACGGCAATTCTCGGACCCCTTTGGCTTCCTCGCCTCGACCCCCTTTGCACGAGTTCTTGCCCTATTTCTTGAAGAACCTAGTCGTGTACTCCATGATATTCCCCTCCAGCCCATCCAGAAAGGTCTTGGAGACCACACCGGTAACGAGCTCATTGTCGGTACCCTTGACCCCATCCCAGTCCGTGAAGAGCTGATACGACTCCAGGTCGAAGGCAATTATGAAAGAATCCAGGACTTGGGGAGAAGGGAACCTCTTGTTACCCTCGATCTGGGACAGGAAGTTTATGGAGATTCTGACCTTCTCAGATGGCTCTGCCTGGGTTAGTCCCATGAGCTCCCTGTACTTACGCACGTTCTGGGCAAAGATGGCAGAAATGGCTTTATGGTGAACCGCTGAACAACAGTAGGCCCAACGATTTCAGTAATTAATGGATCATACGGCAAACAGGATTGACAGCAAGGTACATAAAGAGTATGCCTTTCTGAAGGTTCTCACTAGCAAGAGAGGTTTGGTCCTGGGGTTGGCAGAGTTGCAATCTCAAATGTCTTCGGTTGCCGCCGCAACCAAGAAACATAACAAACCAATGTCTAGACCAAGGAGTGACACATGAAGGAAATACTTGTCCTCGTCAGCGTGTTGGTTTTGGCTTCCCCGTCCTTTGGGCAGGATGTGGAAGATGTGCAGAAATCGATTCGGGATATCGATTTCCATAAATTGATGGATGGGGCAGGGCGTGGGGGAGACGGCTACGGTTTCTTCAAGTCTATGGAGGTTGTTAAGAAAAGTTCCTGGCACCTCATGCTCATCGACCATCCCCTCGCTCCCTTCAACCCAACTGATTTCAACGCGGGTGAATATAGTGACAGCAATAACCACAACTACTCATACGATAAATCCCATTTTCTTGAGGCAAATGAAGCTGAGTTCCAACGAGCCTCTTCCGAGTTCAACAATACCAGGCCAGCCGTGATTCTGGGAGCGGACGGCCATTTGCGGTTCGAACTTCCATTTGTGGTTTACGGAGACTTTACACTTAGTTGGGCCCGGGCTGCGGGAAGAAGCTTTCTTGACAGGCACAACACAGTGCAGTTTTTGACGCGGGTCCCGCTCGGGCTAGACCCGGAGGTACTAGAACAACTCAACAATGGCGAAATTTCGATATTGGATGCCCAGGGTCGAATAGTGACTGAGTTGGACACTAGGACCACAACAATGTTCAGCGATTCCAACACCCGCCGCGGAGTCTTCGCTCACTTCGTCGAACCCTCCTGGGATCGACTTGGTCCCCTTGATGCCAAAGATTCCGGAGGCTTTCAAGATTTTGAAATGTTTTTCAGCATCGGCACAATTCTCGGCCAGATTGCGGATTCATCGGTTAAGTTTGCTGCGACGCCTCTTTCGTTTTCGATCACTCCTGATCAGTTCTCCATTCTTACGAAAGCCAAAGGAACCGGGAAGAATTTGTACGTAGACATTCCTCCCTTCGGCAAGATGGTCTTTCCCCTGGACCAAGCTCTCGCTTACTTTGAGGCCCAAATCCGGGACAATGCTGACTACGCCAATGAAGTTGATTCAAAGTTCAACAAGGACTCGGAGGATGCCGCCTTTCTTGACCAGATCTCTAACGGGCAATTCAGCATTGCTGCCAAGGCAATTAAACAGAAGGCTGATGCCAAAGCGGCGGCCGAGGCAGAGGCGGCGAGGAACACCCCGGAGGCGATAAATGCGGCTCTGAAGGGCTCCGTCTTGAAGGCGATAGACGAGTGGCAAGTAGCCATGAAAAACTACTCCGACGAGTACGATACTTTCGTGAAGGGTCAAAAGACCGAAGTCAGGCAGGACTACGAAACCAAGCAAGAGTTTGCAGATCGCCAAAAAGAAGAGTTGAAGGAAAAGAAGGGTGAGGAACCTGTGTTTTCTACAGTCGAAGTACAAGTGCCTTTGAAGGTGACCGCAGGTAAGTTCTCACCACAAAGTAAGTCCTGGCCGTTGAGTTTCTCGAGTGTCAATGACTGGTTTCCGATCTCTGGATCTGAGGAGTGGAAAGCCGACTTGTCTGACCTCAAGACGTCCTATACCGATGGAGAGAACCTTATTGCTGAAAAAGGCCTTTCTGGTGTGGCAACAGTGTTGGTCAGTAGAGACGGTGACAGGTGGCTGCTTACTCGGACGGATGTTGAAATCGATTCGACACGGGACTCAACGTCGTTGGTGGAGGATGACAGCGTCTTCGCAGCTCCCTTCTCTGTTAAGGGTGAAAGCATTGTCCCTGGTAAATGGACACGGCAAAAGAAGTTCACTGTTTCACCAACCCCTGTCGTGGTTCCCACAAAAAATGAGGCAGTCGCAACGACGGCGAAAAAGACGGTTGGCTTCACCGATCAGGGGCAGACTTATGAAAAGTTTGAAACAAGTGGCTTTGCCTCGGAGTGGACTCTTTCCGCGCAGTACAATGCGAACCCTTTGGTAAAGTTGGTAGGCGCTTTTGAGGGATTTGATGGTAGCAGCCTGATCATCATAAATGGAACTGCAATTGTCTGCGGCGTTTCAGACGACCTCTATGAGTCAATTCAGTCAACGTTTAAGCCAGGAGATAGGGTGGTAGTTTATGGGAGGCTTGGAATGGTTCCGTCACGAGAGTTTGGAATAAACGTAGAGATGGTAGAGGCAAACTGATGCTTTGGA
>Ga0181516_10000238_pt1 | contig 56194 bp, 52 predicted proteins | sample PEATcosm2014_Bin_25_FD_121104 | JGI IMG/M metagenome (GOLD analysis project Ga0181516, IMG submission 121104) | Peatland microbial communities from MTU Mesocosm Facility, Houghton, MI, USA - PEATcosm2014_Bin01_10_metaG | ecosystem: Environmental > Terrestrial > Soil > Wetlands > Peat | place...
CCCACCAGATTCTGCAAGGCGTTGGTGCTCTTCAGCAGACCCATCAGCGAGGAGACTCCTGAATTGGCCGTCGAGGCCCTTGAGTTCTTTACCTGCCCATCGGTCGAGGCGGCCAGACTCTCGGTCACCACAATCGAAAGCACATCGTGCAGCCGCACGGCCTTGGCGTCTGTGCCCAGCCGCACCAGCCTGCCCTCCGGACTCCAGATCGAGCCCATCGTCAGAACCTCGGCCGCCTGCTGCGCGCGCACCCGCTCGATATAGGTCTTCAAAGCCGCCTCGGGCGGCGTCGGCTTCGAGCCCAACAGCGGAATGTGCTTCTTGTCCCCGGCACGGGCTGCTGATACTTCCACCAGCACCATCGCCCCGCAGAGGGCAACAATCCAAACCCTCGCACCCAGTCTCGCCCTCAGTCTCAGACCTAGCCTCGCCCTCATGGCCGTACTCCCGTCTCCGGCTGCATCGACGCCCTGCCTGGCCCCAGAGCCACCACCCGCACCACGCTGCCGCCAATAGTCAACCGCGCCTCCAGCACCGCGCCCGCCGCCGCCGCTCCCAGCGCGCGCGCCTCAAGCACCGCATCCACATGCGCCGTATGCTCCTCAACCGTCAGCCGGTCCCCGGAGCGAATCACGGGCAGCGCGGGCGCACTCAAACTTGATTGCAAATCCGGCTGCGAACTCGACTGCGCCCTCAACTGCGTCCCAATCGATTGCGCCTGTTGTAACTGGACGCCACTTTCTCGATGGCCCGCCATCAGCACCAACCGCCCCGGCCCGCCCGGAAGCGTATTCTGCCGGACCAGCAGCCAACGGTACCCATTATTGGGATCGACAATCTCGCGCAGCACATCCCCGGACGGATTGGCTTGACTGCCCGCCGCCCCCGCACTTCCCGACGAAGTTAGAACCTGAGCGCGCGAAGCCGTCGCGGCCGGCGACTGAGCGCAAACAACAGACGCCATCGCCCCTACCAGCACAACCGCGCCCCATGCCATCCTCAGCCTTTTCTTCATCCCCGCCCCCGGACCTCTGACAACTGAAAACTGACAACTGAAAACTCATAACTGATAACTGAAAACTCATAACTGATAACTGAAAACTCATAACTGATAACTGAAAACTGAAAACTGTTTAGTGCGTCATATTGTTGACCTGCGAGTACATATCGTCGGCCGCCTTGATGACCTTGGAATTCGATTCGTAGGCCCGCTGCGCCAGCACCATCTGCACAAACATCGTCACCACATCCACATTTGAATTTTCCAAATACCCCTGTTGCAGCGTGCCCAGCCCCTCGGTCCCGCCAGGGTTGCCCAGCACCGGGTCGCCGGAGTTCAACGTGGCCTGCAGCAGATTCGATCCCATGCTCTCCAGGCCCCCCGGATTGGGGAAGGTCGCCAGTTGCAGTTGACCCAACTGCGAAGGATTCTGCTGGCCGGGGAGTGTCGCATTGACCACGCCGTATTGGGTGATCGTCACCGCCGTCGCATTGGCCGGAATCGTGATCGTGGGAATGATCGGGTCGCCGTCGGTGGTTACAATCGTGCCTTGATTGTTGAGTTGAAACTGCCCGGCGCGCGTGTAGGCTATCGATCCGTCGGGCCGCTGGACCTGAAAAAATCCGCTGCCCTCGATCGCGACATCCAGAGGATTCGAGGTCTGATTCAGCGAGCCCTGCGTCTGGATCACCTCGGTCGCCGCCGATTTTGTTCCCAGGCCGATCTGCAAGCCAGCCGAGACCGTCGACTGCGACTGCGCCGCTCCCGGCGTGACCAAGTTTTGGTAGACCATATCCTGGAACTCCAGCCTTAACTGCCGGAAGCCGGTCGTCGAGGAGTTGGCCAGATTGTTGGCGATCGTGTCCAGGTTCAACTGCTGCGCACTCATCCCGCTCGCCGCGGTATACAAAGCTCGAATCATGATGCTCCCTTCGGTCGCAAGTTATCAGTTATCAGTTTTCAGTTGTCAGTTTTCAGTTTCTCAAAGGCCCGAACTACTGAAACACAGTCTCCAACTCACCATCTCCAATAACTGAAATCCGATCTGCTGACCACTGTTGACTGACAACTGAGAACTGACAACTGAAAACTGAAAACTACACACGTGGCAGATCCTCGCTGGCAATCTTGTTGAACTCGCTGTGGAAGACGGTCAGCGCCCGCTGCATCATCTCCGCCTCGCGCTGCACCAATATGAGGTTCATCGTCCCGGCAATCACGCCCTGGTTGGCAGCCTCGATTGCGCCCTGATGTACTGTTGAGTTTTTTGCGAGCGCCGGCTGAACCCCCTCCGGCGCGACATACCGGTTGGCGCCCTCCGGCTTCAATTCCGTGCCCTTGGGAAAGGTAAAGACCCCGACCGTCGCCACCACGCCGCCAGCTACTGAAACCACGCCGTCCGAGCCGACGGTCACCTGGCCCGGAGGCAGCGCAATCTGCTGGCCAGCGGGTGAAAGCACCGGCTCGCCAGAGGCCGCCGCCAGCAGCCCGCCCGGCGTGCGATGAAAGCCTCCATCGCGCGTGTAACGCAATTGCCCGGTCGGCGATTGGACTTGAAAGAATCCCTCGCCCTCGATTGCCAAGTCCAGTGGGTTGCCCGTCTGCTCGATCGCGCCCTGGGCCATATTCAGCCGGTCGCCGCCCAGCAGACCATAGTTGTTCACCGTCTGCCCCAACTGCGAGCCGGAGCCGTCGGGCCCCATCAGCACCGAGCGGAAGTACTCCTGCTCGGCGCGGTAGCCTGGCGTCGAAGCATTGGAGAGATTGGTCGCCGCAATGTCCAGAGCCTGGGTACGCGCCACCAGACCCGTCATCGCCGCATAATATCCGCTGTCCATCGATCGCTCCTTCCGCACTGTAGCGGAGTGAAGCAGAAGAAGGACCGAAAAGAGGGAGGGGGGATTAGAGAAAGATCAGAATCGAGGGGTTAGGGGTTAGGGATCAGACGTCAGAAGTCAGGGATCGGAGAACCGGGTGGAGGCCAGCCTCGACATGCCAGCCGTCAGCTTATCGCTAACCCCTAACCCCTAATCCCTAACCCCTGCCCTACTGCAACCCGTCGCAGATGATCGTAACCTCAAAGGAAGCGTCGTCGAAGCGGTAAGTATGATGCAGCTTGAACTCGGGCGCCTGCACGTGCAGATTGTAATCCCGCCCGGTAATCACCGCCGGCACAGACAAGCCAGTGTTCGCCGCAAGATTCGGCACCTTGCCCTTCCACGCGCCTGCCAGCATGTTGCAAATTTCACCGATACCGTCCTTGACCGTATCGTCGATCTCCTCAAACTCCATGCCCGTCATGTGCGCGGCAATCTTCATCGCCGCCGAGCCGCCGCTGCGGAAGACGCAGGCTCCGCTCAAAAGACCGCCAAAGCCCACCACCGCGGTCACAGACTCGGGCTCGGATATATCGGCCGGCCCCTCGTCGCGCCGGCAGTTGACGCCCAGCATCAGATGAAAGACCTCTTCCACACTCGCATCCAGGTTTCGCGGATCGCTGACCAGATGCACCGACTCTCGCAACGATAGCGTCATCGTAGGCTCCATTCCTTTTCTGCCGCCGCCTCGCGCCGTAGCGATCGAAGCGTCCCGCACACCATTTAAAAGCACAGGCTGCCTCCCGGCTATGCCGCATTCAACAACGGCAAGACCCGTTCCTTCACCTGTTCGGCCGTGAACGGCTTGCGAATGTATCCCTGCGCGCCGGCCAGAATCGCCTGCTTCACATGCTCTTCGCTCGACTCGGTCGTAATCATCACCACCGGTGTCCCATCAGCCAGATTCTGTGCCCGAATCTGGCGCAGAAACTCCAGCCCATCCATCGAGGGCATATTGATATCGGAGAGAATAAGATCCACCTTGTGGAGTCTCAATACGTCCAGGCCTTCGGTGCCGCTGCCGGCCTCCAGTACCACCAGCGGGTCCAAGCCCGCCTGCCGGAGAGCGCGTTCCACAATCTTGCGCATCACCGAGGAATCGTCGACGATCAGGGTTCGAACTTCACTCATGTCAGGCTCCTCTGTTACACCCTTTATCGGCTCTTCCCGCCAACCCATGAGAAACAAATCGCAGCAAAGTAAACTTGTCAAAAAACCGCCGTAAACCTCCCTTCTCAGGGAGTCATCCCGGTCTGCGCGCCGATCGAACAGATCAGATCCTGAATCGAGCTCCGCTCCGGCATCGGACCGCTCTGCGCCCGCCGCCACATCCGCAGCCACAGGCAGTCATGCACCCGCACCAGCCGCGACTCCACCGGCCGCGCCCGCTCGATGGCCCGCCCCAAAGCCTCCACCAAAGCCGGCTCCGAACTGGCCTCGATCAGCTCCACGGAGGGAAACTTCGCATTCAACATGCGCGCATGTGCCGCGCCAAAGAGCGACTCGCGCACCAGGCCGCTCTCGACCCTGAGCCCCGTCATCCGCTCCACGCCCAGCGAGACCACCGGGTCCAATCTGTCCTCAAAGCCCAGATACAGCAGCTTGCCCGCCGCCACGCGCAGCGGCAGCGCGCCAAAGGCGTCCACAAAGAGCCGCGGCAGCAGCACGCTGAGCGCCTCGGCATCGTGAAAGTCCAGAGGCAGCACCGGGCAGCTCCACTGCAAGCCCAGAGCCCGCGTCACCAACTGCTCGCTCACTCCCTGCTGGCGCACCAGCCAGTAGCCCAGCCGCCCGCTTCCCGCCGTGCGCTGCGCATCCAAAGCCCCGCGCAGTTGCACACTGGTGATCCAGCCCTGCTCCAGCATGACCAAACCCAGAGGAATGCGGTGGCGATGGTTCTCCTGCATCGCGCCCCGCCCCTCGAGCTCGCGCCGCACCGCAGCCGCCACCCGCGCCGCCGTGCAGGCCGCCGAGCAGTTCCAGCCGCTTTCAAAGACCGGCATGGTGCGGCTGCGCCAAAGATGCAGCCAGCCCGAGGCACAGCCGGGATTGGCGCAGCTTTCAAAGAGCCCGCTCCCCAGCGGCCCGCGCATCCATGGTCGCCTCTCCACGGACTCTGCAAGCGAGATTCCGGCCAGCGCCAACTGGACGGACCCTGAAACTGGCCCTGAAACTGGCCCCGGAACTGGCCCGGCCTCTCTTCGTTCAATTCTCCGCTCACGCCCTAGAATAGGCATCGAATGCTCTCCAGCCGCTTCCTGGGCAGCGCCACCTCGGTCACGCGCAGGCCGAAGTTGCCATTGACCAGCACCACCTCGCCGCGCGCCACAATCTTGTCGCCAACAATCAGATCCACCGGATCAGCCACGTTGCGATCCAGTTGCACCACATCGCCCGGCCCCAGGTCGAGAATGTCGGCCAGTTGCATCTCCTTGCAGCCAAAACGCAGCGCCGCCTCCAATTCCACATCGAGCAGCAGTTCAATGCCCGCCGACCATCCCGGCGAATTCTCGCCCGATGCCGCGGCCGGCGCCTGGGCGGGCTGCTGGGCCGCTTGCTGGGCGGGCTGCTGCTTTGCCGGAGGAGCCGCGGCCGGCTTCGGCGCCCGCACCTCGTCCCGCACCAGCACCGTCCACGCCCGCTCCCCCGACTTTAATTGAAAGGCGCGAGAGAGCTTGCTCTCTCCGTCGATTTCCTCGAAGCTCGCCACGCGGCACTTTTTACCGGTCTTGGCCAGCAGCTCGCCGCAGGCCGCGTCCATCACCTCGCGCAATAACTCCGCCCAGCCGGCCCTCTGGTTGATGCCCTCGCCCACCAGCGGCGTCTCCAGAATCGCCGCGTCCAGCAGCACGGCAAAGCGGCCCTCCTCATCGCCCGAGATGACCGCGGCAAAGCCAAAGGCCCCCGGAGCCATCGGTTTGGGCAGCGACTCGACCAGCTCCGGCTCACCGGCCAGCGCCTGTGAGAAGAGCGCCGTCGCAACTTCAGTCCAGCACTCAAGAAAGCTCTTCATAGCTGATCCTCCGGCGCCATCTGCTCAATGCGCGCGGCGCGGTGCGCTCCCTGGCGAATGGCTTGCGCCGAAGAGAGCAATTCGCCGCCCACCCGCCACTCCGGCAGCGTGCTCGAGGCCAGCCCCAGCTTCAGCACCGTCCCCGGCACCAGGTTTTCGATCTCGCTGGCCTGCAAGCGAATCGTCGGCAACTGCAAAGTGCCTCCAAAGTGGATGCGGCGCGCGGTGGCCTCCATCCGTGCCCGCGTCTCGCCGGCATGGCGGCGGCGGCGGGACCAATCGGAGGTCAGACGGCGCAGAATCGTATTCGCCACCACGGCCGGAAAGGCCAGATTCAGCAATCCCGAGCTGTGCGGCATGCGGATCTCAAAGCTCAGGCAGAGCGTCTTCTCGGTGACCGACATGATGCGCGCCACCTGCGTCTGCATCTGGCGGCGCTCGAAGTTGAAGCTCAGTCCCACCGGCTGCCAGGCCGCGGTCAGCTCCCGGCAGATGATCTCGACGACACTGGCCAAAATCGATTCCTCAATGTCGGTCAGCTCGCGCAGCGGCCCGTCGCGCCCCTCGCCGCCCAGCAGCAGATCGATAATCGGAGGCGCCAGCGCCAGATCCAGTTGCAGCACGGCCAGCGCGCCCAGAGGCTCCATGCGGACCGAGGATACGTAGCTGATCTCGGGAATCCGCAGCAGGAACTCGCTGAAGGGAATCTGCTCGGCCGAAACCAGATTCACCTGGAAGCGGGTTCTCAGCCAGGCAGCCAGATTGTGCGTCAGATTGCGCGCAAACAGGTCGTTGAGCATCGAGATGGCGCGCAACTGGTCGGTTGAAATCTCGCCCGCCGAGGCAAAGTTGTAAGGCACCACGCGCGCCCGCACCTCGGTCTTGGCCGCCTCCGAGGTCGAACTGCGCGCCGCCTGAAAGAGCCGGTCGATCTCGTCCTGTCTGAGCGTCTTTTCCATCGCTTGCTCTATCCTCTTGAAAACAGTTGTCCGTTGTCGGTAAAAGCCGGTGTTCGCTACGCCGCTTTTTAGTCCCTGGTCCCTAGTCCCTGCCTAACCCGCCCGCTCCACCGGCTTGCGCACCCGCGGCCGGTCAAAGGCCCCGCGCGAGGCCAGATCCTTCAGCGCGCCGCGCAGATGCGCCACCGCCGAGGCATGAACCTGCGAGACCCGCGACTCCACCACCCCCAGCGCCAGGCCAATCTCGCGCATCGTCATCTCTTCGTAGTAGTAGAGGCTCATCACCAGCCGCTCCCGGTCGGGCAGATTCTGAATCGCCTCGGCCAGCCGCTCTTCAAGCTCACTCCTGAGACATTGGAACAACGGGTCTTCCTCGGGACGGCCCGGCACATAGGCCAGCTCCTCTTCGCCCGAATCTTCATTGCGCTCCATGTGCAGCGTGCCGATTTCCAGACCCTTCAAGTCGCCCAGCAACTGCTGGTACTCCTCCAGGCCCAGGGCCATCTCGGCTGCCACTTCGCCCTCGCCCGGCGCATGGCCCATCCTGGCCGTCAGCACCCGGATCGCCTCTTCCACCGCGCGGCCCTTGCGGCGCAGTTCGCGCGGGCTCCAGTCGAGCGTCCGCAGGCTATCCAGAATCGCGCCCCGGATGCGGAACTGCGCATAGCTGCGAAATTGCACCTTTTTTGCCGGGTCGAACTTCGAAAACGCGTCCATCAACCCCACCACGCCGGCCGAGACCAGATCCTCGATGTCCACATGCTGGGGCAGCCGCTCGTGAATCCGCCGCGCCAGAAAGCGCACGATCGGCAGGTGTTCGAGCAGAACCCGCTCCTGTTCGCCGGTCAGCACCGGAAGCTGCGCGCCGCCGGGCGGATAGCCGTCTCCTGGAGCGCGCCGCCGCTCAACTCTCTGGCTGCCTGCCGTATTTGCCGCTTCCATGCCCATCTCCACCCCTTCACAGCTCTGTTCCAATTGCCAGCTATTAGCTATTAGCTTTTAGCTTTTAGCTTTTAGCTTTTAGCTTTTAGCTTTTAGCTTTTAGCTTTTAGCTTTTAGCTTTTAGCTTTCAGCTATTTGCCGCCAGTTTTCGACTCCTGCAATGCTGCCTATCTCCCCAACAAACCAGCTAAAAGCTAATCGCTAAAAGCTGAAAGCTGTTCTTCGCCTTTTCACCGCACCGTTCCCACCGGACGCAATCGAACCTCGGGAGGAATCTCGCCCGCGGCCACCACGGCCAGCCGCGGCATTACCGGCTCCAGCCAACGCTTGACGTGATAACGGGCTGGACTAGGACATAAAAGCACGGGAAGCGCCGCAGCCGAGGCCGCCGGGATAAGCCGCCTCAAAGAATCGGTCAGGCGGCGCACCACCGGCGTTCCCGGCGAGGCCGAGGCGGCCAGCATCCTCTGCCCCGGCTCGGGCGAAAGCGTGTTCAGAATCTCCTCTTCAAGAGGCCCGTCGAGCAGCAAGACCGGCAACTGCCCCTCGCCGTCCAAGAGAGGTTGAATCAGACGGCGGCCCAAGGCCTGGCGCGAGGCCTCGACCAGCGCGACAATTCCCTTGTTCACCGCCGCCGTCTCCAGCATCGATTCCAGAATCGTTCCCAGATCGCGGATCGACACCCGCTCCCGGAGCAGTTGTTCCAGCACCCGGCCTACCTCGCCGAGCGAAAGCAGCTTGGGAACCAATTCCTCCATGAGCTTCGGGTGGCTATCGTTCAACGAATCCATCAGCCGCTTGGTCTCGGCCCTTCCCAGCAGCTCCCAGGCGTGGCGGCGGATCAGTTCGCCCAGATGCGTCGTAATCACCGTCACCGCATTCACGACCGAGTAGCCCGAGGCCGCGGCTTGATCTTCGAGAGCCGGCGCAATCCAGATCGCCGGAACCCCGAAGGCCGGCTCCCTGGTCTCCTTGCCGGCCAGCGGACGCCGGTTCGCCTCGCCGCTGACGGCCAGTAGCTGCGTCCCCTCGGTCTGCCAGCGCCCGATCTCCATGCCCCTCAAACTAAAGAGGTACTCGCGCGGCTTCAGCCTCAGATTGTCGCTGATATGCACCGGAGGCACCAGAAAGCCCATCTCCGCCGAAAGATGACGGCGCAGCGAACGGACCCGGCTCAGCAGTTGCCCGCCCTGCTTTTCATCAACCAGCGGAATCAGCTGGAAGCCGATTTCGAGCGTCAGCTCTTCAAGCTTCAGCAGTTGCACCAGATCGGAGCTGACCGCCTCGCCGGGCTTCTTCTTCTCGGCAGCCCCGGCCTCGGCCACCACCGGCGCGGGCGGCGCGGCCGCCACCCGGCGCGCGGCAAAGTAAAGCGCCGCCGCCACCGTCAGGAAGGGAATCTTCGGCAGCCCCGGAATCAGGCACATCGCCCCACTGAAGAGGCTCGCCAAATAAAGCGTCACCGGCTTGGCCAATAACTGCGCGCGGATCTCGCCGCCCAGCAAACCGGCCGAGTTGGCCCTGGTCAGCGTGATGCCGCCGGCGACTGAGACCAGCAGCGAAGGAATCAGCGTGACCAGCCCGTCGCCCACCGTTAGAACCGTATAAGTCCGCGCCGCCTCGCCCAACTCGATTCCTTGTTGGAGAGTTCCAATCAGCAATCCGGCGATGATGTTGATGCCGGTAATCAGGATCGTGGCCATCGAGTCCCGTTGATTGAAGCGCGCCGCGCCATCCATCGCCCCGTAGAACTCGGCCTCGCGGGCAATCGCCTGCCGCCGCTTGCGGGCCTCCAGTTCGTCGATCAGCCCGGCATTCATATCCGCGTCGATCGCCATCTGCTTGCCCGGCAGCGCATCCAGGGTGAAGCGGGCCGTTACCTCGGCGGTGCGCACCGCTCCATGAGAAACCACTAAGAATTGAATCGCGATCAATGCCAGAAAAAGTACAAAGCCGACCACATAATTGCCGCCGACAACAAACTGTCCGAAGGCCTCGATCACCTTGCCCGCCGCCGCCGTACCCTCCGAGCCATGCAGCAGAATGCGGCGGCTGCTGGCGATGTTCAAGGCCAGCCGGAAGAGCGTCAGCAACAACAGCAAAGTTGGAAAAACGCTCAGTTCAACAGCGCGCCTGATCTGTACCGCCGAAAGAAAGACAATGATCGAAGCGGCCATCGAGAGCGAGAGCAGAAAGTCCAGCGCCCAGGAGGGCAGCGGCACCAACATGACGAAAATCACGCTGATCGCGGCCAGCGGCAGCACGTACTCGCGCAGCCGCTCCAGGAAGGCCGGGGCGTGCATGGTATTGGCAGGCAAGGCGGCAGTGCTCATCGCGGGCCTCCTTTAAATGGTTGCTGTTGCGCGGCCCGCGCCGCGGCCTCGCGCGTCCGCCTGTCCCGCATCTCCGCCTCCAGCCGCTGCTTGTAGAGCCAGGCCAGAATCGCCGCCACGGCCGCATAGAGATCCACCGGAATCGCTCCGCCCACCTCGACCGAGCGGTAGAGCGAGCGCGCCAGCGGCGGGTTTTCTATGATCGGCACTCCGGCCCAGCGCGCCTCGGCCTTGATCTCCTCGGCCAGCAGATTCCGCCCCTTGGCCAGCACCTTGGGAGCCTCCATGGTCGCAAAATCGAAGCTCAGCGCCACGGCATAGTGCGTCGGATTGGTGAGCACAACAGCGGCCTTCGAGACATCGTTCTTGACCTTGCGCCTTCTAGCCTGCCGCTGCAGGTTGCGGATGCGCCCCCGTATCTGCGGATTGCCCTCGGTCTCCTTGGACTCGTCGCGCATATCCTCGCGGCTCATCTTCAGGCGCGTCTCCCGGCTCTGCCATTCCACCAGGTAATCAATCAGCGACCAGCCGAAGAGCAGCCAGGCCGCGGCCACCAGCAGGCCGTAGATATCCGTGCCCAGCATCTCCAGCCTTGTAGTCGAGAACGGCGGCAGCGTCATCTGCCGCGCAATCCGCTGCACCGCAAAGACCGCCAGAACCGCGGCCGGAATCAGGCTCTTGGCCAGGCGGGCAGCGGCGCGCAGAGAGAAGAGATTTTTTACATTCGAGACAGGATTGATGCGGTCCAGCTTGAAGCCGATCGCCCCGGCATGAAAGTTCACCCCGCCGGTCTGCAAGACGCCCGCCCCCAGCACCGCCGCCACCACCGCGCCCATGATCACGCCCACCGGCCCGATCAGGTCGAAGGTCAATTTGCGCAGAGCGTAGAGCGTCGGCAGGATCTCGGCCGGCTCCCAGCGGGCTACCGCGCCCAGCGCCAGAAAGCCGGCAAAGGTATTTCGCCAGACCAGCAGCAGATGGCTGCCCAGCGCACCCAGCACCATTACCCCGGCCAAGGTTCCCGCGGCCGAAGACAGTTCCCGGCTGTGCAGGATGTCGCCATCCTGGCGCGCCTTCTCCCGCCGGTGCTGCGTTGCTTGTTCTGTGGGCTCTCCGGGCATCGGCTATCCTCTCCAGCCAGTGGCCAGCGCCTGCGCCGCCCCGTGGCCCGGCCCGGCAATCAGCCGCTCGGCCATGTCCAACAGCCCGCTGAAGCGCGCTTCGATGAATCGCGGCCACAAGGCCAGCGACCCGGTCAGCAGCACGAATCCGGTCAGAGTCTTCAGCGGCACGGTCAAGGACATCACCGGCAACTGCGGACTCAGCTTGCCCAAAAGCGATACCGCGACTTCGATCAAAAGCGTTGCCGCCAGCACCGGCGCGGCCAGTTCCACCGCGGCCAGAAAGATTCCCGAGGCAGCGCGCACAATCTGCAGAGCGCTCCCTGGCGCCAGGGCGTAGCTGCCCAGCGGCGCCACGCGAAAACTGCGCACCAGAGAGGCCAGAAGCACCCGGTCCAGGCCGGAGCCGAGCACCACCAGAGTGCCCATCAACTGAAACAAGTCGCCCATCAGCGGCGTCTGAATCGATGAGGTCGGGTCCAGCAGATTGACCGCCGAGAAGCTGAACTGCATGCCCATGATCTGACCGGCAAAGAGCATCATCTCCGTCAGCAGCGTCAAAGAAAGCCCGTAGACCAGCCCCACCGCCAGCTCGCCCAGCAGCGCCGAGAAGCTGACCGTCACCTGCGCCTGCGGCAGCGCGGCCACCAGCGGAGCCAGCAGGTAAGCCACCGCGCCCACAAAAACGGCCTTGGTGCGCAACGGCAGCGCGGTCGAGGAGAAGAACGGCGCAAAGGCCACCATCCCGCTCACCCGCACCAGCACCAGCGTCATCGCACTCAAAAAGCTCGTCCAATCGGGCATCGTTTCCTTTCAGCTCTTAGCTTTTAGCTCTTAGCTTTTAGCTTTTAGCCATTCCTTTAAGCCGCCTTGCTGTTCGCATCTCATTGCCTTCAGCTAACAGCTAAAAGCTAAGAGCTAAAAGCTGCCCTTTCACCCCAGATAGCGCCGCAGATCCGTAAACAGCGTGATCGTGTAATTGCCCATCCGGGCCAGAAACCACGGCATCCCCACCAGCAGAATCACCGCAATCGCTCCCAGCCGCGGCACCGAGGTCAGCGACTGCTCCTGCAAGCTGGTCAAGGTCTGCACCAGGCTCAGCAGAAAGCTCATCAGAGCCGCTGCAATCAGCAGCGGACCGGCCAGGATCAGGGCTTCCTTCATCAGTTGGCGCAACAGCTCGGCTACCATGTCCGGAGTCATCTTCGTTTCCCTTCAAAGCTCTGCAACAACGGCTCAAAAGCTCTTCAACAGCGAATTGGCCAGCAGATTCCAGCCATCCACCATCACAAACAGCAAAATCTTCAGCGGCGTCGAAACCACTACCGGCGGAAGTTGGAACATTCCAATCGAAGTCGTGATCGCAGCCGTCACCATATCGATCAGCAGGAAGGGCAGAAACAAGACCGCGCCAATCGCAAATCCCGCTTTCAACTCGGAGAGCATGTAAGCCGGAATCACCACCCGCATCGGCAGATCCTCGGCCCGGTTGGGGCGCGGAAGCTGCCCGGCGGCGGTAAACAGCGCCAGATCCTTCTCCCGCGCGTACTTCAGCATGAAGAGCTTCACCGGTTGCGCCCCGCGGTCGATCGCGTCCAGACCCGTGATCTGTCCCAGCCGGTAGGGCTCCACCGCCGCCTGGTCTACCTGGTTCAGAACCGGCGTCATCAGAAACCAGGTCATCATCAGCGCCAGCCCCATCAGCGTCGGGTTCGACGGCGCCGTCTGCGTCCCCAGTGCCTGGCGCAGAAAGTGGAAGACCACCAGCAGCCGCACCATTGGCGTCATCGCCATCAGAATCGCCGGCAAAAGCGTAATCAGCGTCAGAACAACCAGAATCGTCCACGGCGTAGAATCCGCCGGATGCAGCCGCGAATTCAGATCAGGCAGCGCGGGCAAGCCCACCGGCGCAGCCGCCGTCAGCAGAACCCAATTTCCAGCCAGGCCGCTTACCATGACACCCTCGCGGCGCTTTTCGCCGTCGGCCGGACTGAGCCAGATTGACGCGGAAGAAGCACAGGCAGCGCACGGGCAGCATTCGACCGCTCATCCAGCGCATAGAATGCCGGCGCGCCCTCGGGCGATGTCGCCACCAGAAAGCGCCGCCCCTCGGCCTCCACCAGCGCCAGAGACTGCTTCGGCGCAAGCGCGATCCGCTCCACCAGTTCCAGCCGGGGCCGCACCCGCCCGCGCGCCCTGAGCCGTCCCAGCAGCCAGCCCGCAAGCCCGCCCACCGCCTCGCCTTTCGTCGCATCGCCCTTCGCCACGCCGTCAAACTTCATCCGCCAGCCTTTCCTAATCCCAAACCCCTAATCCCTAACCCCTGGTTCTTTAGAACAGCCGCGTCACCCGGACCGCAAGCTGTGAATCCACCACCTCGAACTCGCTCCACGCCAGTTGCACATCGCCGGCCGAGAGCGGCATATCCTCGCCGTGCGCCCAATCGGTCTCGATCACCTGCCCCAGCTCCAGCGTCAGCAGATTCCGCACCCGGAACTCCCGCACCGGAATCGCCACATCCAGTTCCACCGGCAGCCGCACCATCGCGCCGGTCAGCACCATCCCGCCCTCGAGCGGTTCATGCGGAGCCGGCACCAGCGCCTTTTCGATCGCAACTTCAGCAGCCCGAGCAGGTTCGGACGGGTGGGCAGGCGCGGCAATCGGCGGCGCGTTTGGCGTGGGCGGAAGTGCTTGTGTCGTTGCCATTCGCTGAGAATTCAAGCAGAAAGATGACCAGAAACAGGACAGGCGGATTGGAGAAAGTTAATGATTGGCTCCCGCAAAGACTCGCCTCGCCAACTCCCTAACCCACCGATAGGCTGACTAGCTGACTCGCTGACTCGCTAACTCGCTGACTAGCTGACTAGCTAACTCGCTGACTAGCTGACTCGCTGACTAGCTGACTCGCTGACTAGCTGACTAGCTTTTAACTCCGCTGTTACACTGGTAGACAAGATCAATCCGCGGTTTCCCGGCTCAATCCAGCCCGCCAACCGCCTCCAAGAAGAGGTCCGCTCCATGTCCGATTCCAAGCAGAACCAATCCGCCGCCACTAGCCTGCGCCTTAAAATCGGCCTCGCCGAGATGCTCAAGGGCGGCGTCATCATGGACGTGATGAACGTCGAGCAGGCCCGCATCGCCGAAGAATCCGGCGCTACCTCGGTCATGGCTCTCGAACGCGTCCCGGCCATGATCCGCGCCGAGGGCGGCGTCGCCCGCATGGCGCGGCCCGGCCTCATCAAGCAGATCATGCAGGCCGTTTCCATCCCCGTCATGGCCAAGGCCCGCATCGGGCACTTCGCCGAGGCGCAGATTCTTCAGGAGTTGGGCGTGGACTTCATCGACGAGAGCGAAGTCCTCACCCCCGCCGACGAGGCTCATCACATCGACAAGCACGCCTTTACCACTCCGTTTGTCTGCGGAGCGCGCAACCTGGGCGAGGCTCTGCGCCGCATCGCCGAGGGCGCGGCCATGATTCGCACCAAAGGGGAAGCCGGAACCGGCGACGTCGTCCACGCCGTCCAGCACATGCGCCAGATCACCAGCGAGATGCGCGCCTTGACAGTTCTTTCAGAGCAGGAGCTCTACCGCGCCGCCAAAGACCATCAGGCGCCTTATGAATTGATCCGCATGGTTGCGCAGACCGGCAAGCTTCCCGTCCCCAACTTCTCCGCCGGCGGCATCGCCACCCCCGCCGACGCCGCTCTGATGATGCAGCTCGGCGCCGAGGCCATCTTCGTCGGCTCGGGAATCTTCATGAAGGGCAACGCCACGCCGCTTGATGTCGAGAACGACCCCAAGGAGCGCGAAGAGGCCGTCTCCCGCGCCAAGGCCATCGTCATCGCCACCACCCACTTCAACGACCCCAAGATCCTCGCCGAAGTCAGCGAGCAAGTCACCGGCACCATGAAAGGCCTGGCCGCCGCCGGAATAGAACTGAAAGACCAGCTCCAAACCCGCGGCTGGTAGCACCGCGTGCGGCAGATGTTCGCTACCCGTTCGCACAAGGTTCGTAGCCTTCCATCCCCGCGCCAGAACAAAGATGCGGGGAAATTAATTGTGGTTTGATCGACATGGTAGAAGAGTCGATATCTGTCAGGGCATGACTTTACAGGCTGCGGAATAGGGGGCGGTGCTGGGTTTGAAATCCCAGAAAGACATCCCTCCGCGGCCTCTGAAGCCCGTACCCTTCAAGACAGAGTTTTTGGACAGTTTTTAGAACTATTACCCGGCCGCGGCAATCATCCCGCGCCGCGCAAGCGCCATCTGCCGCACCGCGAGTGCTAAACTCGGCACAGTATGCCGATACCATCCTGGAAATCTAGCTGGAAGCCGTGGGCCGCCGCCGGTCTCTCCGCCGGCCTGCTCGAGTTGCCCTTCCCGTTGGCCGGCCCCATGCCGCCCTGGCGCAGCGTCTTTGCCTGGTTCGGCCTGGTTCCGCTTCTCTGGGCGCTGCTCACGCCGGCCTCAACGGATGCGCCAAGGCCGCTGCGCCAAAGTTTCCTCCTCGCCTACCTCTGCGGCGTCCTCTGGTACATGGGCAACTGCTACTGGGTCCGCGACGTGATGCTCCAGTACGGCGACATGCCGCTCGGCGCGCCCACGCTGCTGCTCATCGGCTACAGTTTGGTGCTCGGCCTTTACTTCGGCCTTTTCGGCCTGGGCGTCGCGCTGGTGCGCAAGGCCACGGGCAGCACGCGCTGGGCCCTGGCCTTCGCGCCCATCCTCTGGGCCGCGCTCGACCTCGCCGCCGCCCGCATCACATCCGTACCCTGGGATCAGCTCGGCTACTCGCAGGTGGACAACGGGCTAGTCAATCAGCTTGCGCCCTGGACCGGCGTCTACGGCATCAGCTTTGTGCTGGTCTTTGTCAATGCGCTGTTGACTGGCGGATTGATTCTGAACTCCCACTTTCATATCGGACGCAGGGGTCAAAGTTTTCTGCGCGCGACCGGAATTCTGCTGATGGTTGGAGGAGCGTCTGGAGTTGTAATTACGCCGCCCACCCCCGCCCCAACCGCCACCGCCGTCCTCATCCAGCCCAACCTCGACGTAGCCAGTGACAACCGCTGGCTCGCCCCCGGCGAGTGGGATCAGCACATCGCCGAGTTCAAGCGCCTGGCCGGCGAGCAGTGCAAGACCTACATCGCCGGCATCCCGCAAACCGGCGCGCCAGCAGCCGAGATCGTCTGCCCGCCTTACCCGACGCATCCCGACCTTGTCGTCTGGCCCGAGTCGCCCGCGCCCTTTGTCGAGCAGGAGCCGCGCTTCCAGCAGGCGCTTGCCGCCATTGCACAGCAAGAGCAAGCGCCGCTCGTCGTCGGCAGCCTTAGCGAGGATTACTCCGTCGAGGAGCAGACCTGGCACGACTACAACTCCGCACTCATCATCGCCGCGGATGGCGCACGCGTCGGCCGTTACGACAAGATTCACCTTGTCCCCTTCGGCGAATACGTGCCCTTTCAAAAGCTGCTTTTCTTCGCGCACAAGCTCACCGGCAGAGTCTCCGGCTTCTCGCGCGGCGACAGCCACAAGGTCTTCCGCCTGAATGGCCATCGCTACGGCGTTTTCATCTGCTACGAATCGGCCTTTGCCGACGAGGTCCGCGAGTTCTCTCAGCTCGGCGCCGAGGTGCTCGTCAACATCAGCGACGACGGCTGGTACGGAGACACCAGCGCGCCTTGGCAGCACCTCAACATCTTGCGCATGAGGGCCATCGAAAACCGCCGCTGGATCTTGCGCGACACCAACAACGGCGTCACCGCGGCCATCGATCCGTATGGGCGCGTCCGCCAGAGCATTCCCCGCCACCAGGTGGATGCCCTGCCCGCCGGTTACGGCTTCCGCGGCGACGTCACCTTCTACACCGCTCACGGCGACCTCTTCGCATGGCTCTGCGTCATGATTTCAATCATCGCCATCGCTTGGGCGGGAAGAAAAGTACTGCTTGCAAAAATAACCAACTAGGTTAATAATAGCTATGGAAAAGCGATCTCCGCACTGCAAGCTCTCTCGCGTCAAGGAATTGATCGAAGCTGGCAAGGTGCGGACCACGCAGACGGCGCGTATCGGAGCAATTGCATTGGGCTTCAATTACTCCGAAATGCTGGCCGTGGTAATGGCGCTCAAGCAAGCGGACTTTTACAAAAGCATGACCACTTATGCCGACCACACCATCTGGCAAGACGTCTACCGCCCGAAGACCGCGGTTGGTGATGTGTATTTGAAACTGACCGTGCTCGACGACGTACTTATTGTTTCCTTTAAGGAGCTATGAAGATGAAATGCCCTATTTGCGGCGCGGCTGAGTTGATTCACGATACCCGCGACATCCCCTATAGCTACAAGGGCGAAACTGCCATTTTGAAAACGACAGGCGATTTCTGCCCGGCTTGTGGCGAATCCATCCACGATAAGGAGGATTCCGAGCGTGTCATGCGCCAGATGCAAGCCTTCTCCAAACAAGTCAATGCTGCCATCGTTGACCCGGCTTTCATCGTCAAGGTGCGCAAGAAGCTCGCGCTCGATCAACGCCAGGCAGCCGAGATCTTCGGCGGTGGCGTCAATGCCTTTTCACGCTACGAGAACGGAAAAACCAAGCCGCCCTTGGCCCTGGTGAAGCTCCTCAAGGTGCTGGATCGCCACCCCGATCTGCTCAATGAAATCAACGTGGCGTAGCCTCCTATCTTTCCTGGCCTCTCAGCCTCACATTCTCAGACAGCCTCAAGCTTTTCAGCTTTCTATTGCCCCTGCGATCTAAGACCCCCAGGCGTCTTCTGAGCGCCCGGCAGGCGTCCATATCGATGCAGCCAAACGCGGTCGTTCTCGCGCGGCGTCCATCCAGTAAAGTACGACACAATCCTTTCCAGCAGCCGCCAGGCTCCCAGCCGCCCGGCCGTTTGGTCAAAGATCCCTGTAATAATGCAATAATTGCGGTCGTGATGACCTGAGTGATGCCGCAAATGCTGCCCAGGTGAGAGCAGCACATGCCCCCATTGCAGCGCCCGCACCACGGCCGATCGCTTCAGCCGGTGCCCGCACTTATGGAACTCCAGCATCAAAACAATCTCCAGCGAGGCCACAACTGCCGCCAGCACCATGCCCGCCTCGAACGGCGCTGGAGCGGGCCGCGTCAGAACCCAGGCCACAACAGGTGCTGAAACCAGAAGCCCAAACCACGACAGCACCCCCGCGTCATGCGACAAACGGTATTGAAAGATCCGATCCGGGTGGATGTGATGCTCCCTGACCAGTAACACCATCCGTCGCACGCCAGTCCAATCCTCGCTGAACCACGTGTCGAAGGTCCAGTGCAACAGCCCACTTACAAAGTCCGCTATATAAGTACCCAGCGCCAACCCTGCAAGTGTCCAGTACCAACCTTGGACGAGCAATGCCGGATGAGCGGTCAGCCAGAGTAAGGCCAGAACCAGGCAAGTAAGATTCAGTAGCCCGCCCGCAATATGCACGGCAATATCCGTTTTTGAAAAGGGTGGGACCGCGAAGGGATCGGAGTTATCGGCTCCTGCTCCTCCCTTTGTGCCCTCGCGTATTGAAAAAAAAGTGCTTCCATCCCCAATCATAGTTGGGTATTATACGCTATGTTCTCGGAAAGGAGACACCCATTTATGACGACGATGATCGCCCCCCCGATCAACCGAATATCGGCTCGCGCCTACGCAATTACCCAGATGCTTGCGGCTACGGGAGCTTCCTGCGAGCTGCGGTTGCCTGATGGCGAGATACTCAACCTCGGAGGTCATCCTCCCGCCTTTCGCCTCACAGTCCACAATGAACGCGCCTTGAGGCTGGGCCTCGATGAGTCGCGCATGGCCAATGCCTATGTTGAAGGCGACTTCGACATAGAAGGCGACATGATGGCTCTGCTTGATCTTCGCGACCGCCTATCTGACCACGCCCCATTGGCCGCCCGCCTGCATTTTCTTCAAGAATTGCTACTGACTCGGCCCGCCAGCGTAAACCAGCGCGCTATCGGCTACCATTACACGCTCGGCGACGATTTTTATCTAAGTTTTATCGATCAAGCCTATCGATTCTACTCACACTGCCTGTTCCGCTCCGACGACGAAACCGTCGAGCAGGCCGCCGTGCACAAACTTGAAAGTATGTGGGACGCGCTCGACCTGAAGCCCGGCCAACGGCTCCTCGACATTGGTGGCGGCTGGGGCGGAGTGACTCAGTATTGCGGTGAGCGAGGGGTCCATGTAACATCTCTCACTCTGGTTCAGGATTCGGCAAACTACATTCGCAATCTAATCCGCCAGCGAGATCTTCCCGGAGAAGTATTGGTGCAGGATATTCTCGATCATCATCCGGTCCAGCAATACGACAACGCGGTAATTTACGGAGTCATCGAGCATATTCCCAACTACCGGCTCTTTTGCCAGCGCGTCTGGGATGCGCTCAAGCCCGGCGGCCGGCTCTATCTCGATGCCTCTGCAACCGTCGAGAAGTTTGAGATGAGCGCCTTCACTCGCCGCCATATCTGGCACGGCACTCATACCTTCCTGGCCCTTCAAGACATGATTGAGGAGTTACTTTTCCACGGCTTTGAGCTTGTCAACGTGCAGCGCGAAACCCACGATTACGAACTCACCATCCGCCATTGGGCCGAGCGCTTCGACGCCAACCACGATCAGATCGCCGCCCGCTGGGGAGAGGCTCGCTGGCGGGCATTTCGCATTTACTTATGGGGAGGGTGCCACGCATTCAAAACCAATCGGCTGCAAGCCTATCACCTGGTGGCCGAGAAACGCCGTAATCCCGGCCCGCGCCCCAGCAATTGGCGCCGCTTCAAGCATTTCCTGGCCTCGCTTCGCTAGGCAGCCTTCCAAGCGCCACAAAAACCTGTAGCGTCAGCAACAACCGCAGCGCCAGCAACAACCGCAGCGCCAACAAAAACCGCAGCGCCAACAAAAACCTGTAGCGCCGGCCTCCCGGCCGGCTGTAGCGTGGACCTCCCGGTCCACGCCTTTTTTGTTGAACTCAGTGCCTGAACGTGTGAAGTCAGTCCAAATAGCAAAACATCCAGGCACCTACTGCGGTGCGGCAAGATTGCCGTTGGGGGACCAAGGATTTGGGTTGATATTGTTGTTATTATTATTGTTGGTATTACTGTTGTTGTTATTATTACTGTTGTTACTATTGTTGTTATTATTACTGTTGTTACTATTGTTGTTATTATTTTGGCCAATGCCACTGCTACCCGGCAGGCCCGTATTGCCGCCGCCGCCTATGCCCGACGCCGCCAGCAACTGCTCGGCAATCGGGTCGTAAACAAACTCCCACTCGTTGTAATGGCTCTTGGTCTTGTAGACCATCATGGACTTCTTGGGGCTGTTGGGAGAGAAGCCCATGATCGGCCCGCCGCCAATCTGGGCAAACGTCGAACCGGTCGTTGAGCCAGTAGTGCTCGATGTGCCGGAGGCATTGGCGGCATTCGGGTCGGTAGTGGTGCTTCCGTCTGAGTTGGGCGTGCCCGCGCTCTGAGTCAGGCCCAGTGTGCCGCAGCCCGCGCTGCCGGTATTCGATGAGTCTGTCGAACCTGTGTTCGTGCCGGAAGTCGAGGAGCCAAACGTCGAGGAGCCGAAGGCAGAGCTTCCTGTATTGTTGGTCGAGCCGCCCGATGTCGGATTTCCCCCCATGACATTCTGCGCGCAGCCGCCAGTTCCGCCCAGAGGCTTGCCAAAGAAGCCCATCACCGTCGGCGCTTTGTTCATGCCCACGGGAATCGGCTTCCAATCCTCCTTGCCAGTGGTGGGGTCGGCGTACTTCTTGCGCAGAAAGCGGATGTTGTTGACCGGCTTGACCAGCACATCCACATTAGGCGGATAGCCGCCGAATTTCTTGTAGTACATGCGAACCGCGCGCGCATATTGCTTGCCGCGATTCATCGTTTCCAGCTCACGGTCGCGCTGAATCTGCTTGGACATCTTGGGCAGCGCCACGGAAAGCGCAATCGTCAGCAGCGCCACCAGAAAAATGACCGCAATCAGCATGTACCCCTCTTCAGAGGCCTTGGGGCGGCGAATTGGATGGAGCTTCTTCATTCAGCCTCTAGCTGCTACCTTCTAGCTCCTAACCGTTTTATCGCAGCGGCAGCTATGTCGGGCTACCGATAATCTACTCCCAGGCAAACTAGCCGAAATTCAAAAAAAGCTAGAAGCTAAAAGCTAATAGCTGTAAGCTGCCCTTTCAATTCGCCTGAAATTGCAGCGTCTGCGTATTGTTGTAGCCCAGATCGGTGACCTGCACATTGAGCGGCAGAATAGCGCCCACCTTGTAGCGGTGATCGATAATCTCGCCGGCGCGGGCAATGAAAATATCATCCCCGTGAACAAAAAATGCCTGGAAGGATTTGTCCTTGGCCTGCGTGTAGCCAAAGTACTTGAGATCGATGGCCGGCGGCGTGGGCTTCGCGGGCACAGTGACGGAGGGCGGCACATAGCCGGTCTGGCCGGGCCGCGCGCTGGCCACCGGATTCTCAATCTTCACCGGCTCAGGCACGGACTCCGCGGAGAAAATGTTGCGCCCCGTCCCCAGATACTCCACATCCTCGCTGAGCGCCAGCTTGTCCAGATGCAGCGCCGGATCGATGCCGGCGTTGGAGAGCTTCTGCGCCTCCTGGCCTCCCGATCCGGCCACCAGCGTTACCGTCCGCGCCGCAGCCGGAGCCGTCTGCGCGGTTGCGGTGTGGACAACCACAGCGGGCGGCGCAGCCGTCGGAGCGCTCGAGAAGAAGTTGTCCTTGATCTCATAGCCGCCAACGCAGACCAGCACCACGCCAAGAGCGGCCAGTATATAAACCTGCCTCTTGTTTTCCGTTCCTTTTTGGAGGGCCATGACTATTCACCCTCCTTTCCCTGGGGTTTTGCGGCCGCATTGGGCTCTTGGCCAGGCGGTGGGGTTGGTGGCAATCCGCTGGCAGCCGCATCGGCCGGCCTCAGCCACGTCGAGACGCGCAGGCGCAGATTCACCATGCCGCCCTGCTGGCCGGTCAGCGACATGGCGCGGATCACAAAGAAAATCTCATCGCGCTCCAGCCCGTTCACAAAGCGCATAATCTGCGGATAGCTTCCGGTAATGCCCGCGTCGAGCGAGATCTCCGTGAGGTCCGTGCCCGGCGCGCCCTGCGAGTACTGCACGCGGCCCAGCCGCACACCGGAGCTGACGCCCAGCTCGCCAATGCGGCGGTCGATCGACGAGTAATTCGGCGGGATGCGCTTGGAGTAAAAATGCTGCATTTGCTCGCGAGAATCTTTGACGCGCTGGTCCAGCCCGCGCAGCGGAGCGGTTTGCATGTCCAGCGCCTTCAACTGAAATTCCTTGGCTTGCAGCGCGTCGGTGGAACTGCCGTTGGTGGCTGCCCAATCCAGGCCAAAGCGGACCGAGAGCACGACGACGGCGGCCAGCAGAATGCCAAAGCCCACAAAGTGCCATGTGAGCGGCGAGGTGAGGCGCTCCCGCCAGAGCGAAGGTGTGTGAGGGCTGCTCATCGCGGACCTCCATTCTGCGGATTGGTCTGCGGATTGGTCTGCGGATTGGTCCGCGGATTGGCGTCTGGCGGCAATCCGGACTGTGGTCGAACGAAGTTATTGGGCCGGCCGGGCTGCTGCATTGGCGGTCCGGGCCGGCGCACCATCGCAGCCGGTGGAATCGGCAGATTCACCGGCGCAGCCTGACGCCTTGGTGCGTTGGGTACTGCATTGACGCCAGATGCCGTTGGCTTTTTAAGAAATGTGCCGGTTGCGGGCGTTTCCTGCTCCGGCTTGGGCTTTGCGGCGTGCTCCAGCGGGACCGCGGGATTGTACTCGGCGGCCAGCTCAAAACTGAATCGATTCGACGCGCTGACCGGCTCCAGCCTTTCATTTGCGCCGCCGTTGCCGGTCGATTCCGAGCTCTCGCCCACGATGTGCGGCAGCAAAAAGTGCCTGGAATGTTCCAGATTTACCACCAGATCGTCGGCGCGGTCGCGCGGTCCCACCACGCGCAGCTTCAATGTAATGCTGCCGGTCTTGGCGTCGCGAACCGGCTCGAGAGTGGTCACCTGCACGCCGCCGGGCAAGACGACTTCCAGATCTTCCATGGCGAGGGTCCAGGAGAAGGTCTTCAGGTCGAAGAGGCCGTTCAGCATCGCGGCCTGCGTCAGCAGATCGGCGTTGGCGGGCTGGCGCATCAGGTCTTGGTAGCCCTGGCGCTCGCGTTGAATGGCGTCGATCTTGGCCTGGACCTTCTGTTCAGTGGCGCGAGCCTCTTCCGCCTTGTGATGCACCGCGTGCAGGCCGTAGAGCAAGCCGCAGCCCAGCACAAAGAGCACGGCCATCGCGATGCGCAGGCGCTTCAGAGCCGGCCTCAGATCGGCGTAGGGGCGAGTGGCGAGATTGAGTGTGATTCTCATGGTTTTATGCCGCTCCCGCCAGCGCGCCCAGAACGCCAGCCAGACTCATCGAATCGCTCAAGGACGTAACCGCGCCAGTCTCCGGCCGCGGCGCAAGATCCACGACGGGAATCGCAACGTCTTCCGGCGCATAGATCCAGTGGGCAAAGTCTGTAGCCGCGCTCTCGCCGCCCGCGCCAATGCCCGCGTAATGCAGCAGTTGCGGAGGCGCGCCCAGCTTGTCTTCATAATAAGCCGCGGCCACGGCGATGCCGCGCTGCACCTCGGCCAGGCGAGCCTCATCGTCCTCCGGCAAATCAAGGGTGCGATAGAGCAGCAGATCCTGACCGTACGTGATGGAAGTGGTCAGCGCAACCGTGCCCAGGTTGGCAGTCAAAATCGGATCGGCCGAATCGATTGCGCCCAGAGCGGCAAGGCTGGTGGGCAGTATCGCTCCCGGCTCAAAGCCGGCCTGGCGCACGGCGGCTTCGTACTCGGCCAGTATCGGGCCGGGCAGCACGGCGGCCAGCACTTTGCATTCGGTCCGGCTCTCCACAAGAATCTGATAGCTCAGCCCGGCGTGCTCCACCTCGAAGGGAACCATCTTGCGCAGCCGGAAGCGAAGTACCGGAATCGCCTCGGCGGGCTTGGGTGGCAGCGAATCGAAGTCCAGCACAAAGACGCGGACCACGGTGTCTGGCACCACCAGCGTAATGGCGCGGGTGCGCGGCGACACCTCCCCAAGCGCCGTGCGAATGGCGTTCGAGACCACCTCCGGCGCGCGCAGATTGGGCTCGCCGATGCCGGGAATCAGCGCGCCTTCCGGCAGCGGCTCAAAGGCGTAGACCGCCGGCTGCCCCGGAGCGGGCGTCGCGGCGGCCAGCACACCCTGCGGCGAAAGCTCGACAGCCGCCGGCGGACGCGCGCCAGGCTGAGAACCGAATTTGGCCTTGCTGAGAATCGAATTCACTATCTTTGTTCCCTCGATTTTTTTTGCGACGAGCTTTTAGCCATCAGTTCTGCATCCCAGGTTTGTAAATCTTCCATCGCCGCAAGTCATCGGAATCTCCCCAAAAAACTTCGACAACTGACAACTGACAACTCGCCTCATCGCGACGCCTCGATAAACGTAACTTTGTTGATCTCTTTGAGCGTGGTGAAGCCGCGGCGCACCCGGTCCAGAGCAGACTCGCGCAGAAAACTCATGCCCTCCTTCTGCGCCAGTTTGCGCACCTCGGAGGTGGGTTTCTTGGCTAGAATCAATTCGCGAATCGGGTCGGTCAAGTCCAGCAATTCGTGAATCGCCGTGCGGCCGCGGTAGCCGGTGCCGCCGCACTCCATGCAGCCCGCGCCCTCGCGGAACTCGAAGCCGCGCCACTCAGTTGGATCCATGGCGCTGGCAATCAATTCGGCGTCGGTGTACTTGACCGGCCGCGAGCAGTGCTCGCAGATAGTGCGCACCAGCCTTTGAGCCAGAATGCAATTCAGCGCGGAGACAAAGTTGTAGACCTCGACGCCCATGTTCACAAAGCGCCCCAGCACATCGACAACATTGTTGGCGTGGACGGTGGTAAAAACCAAGTGCCCAGTCAACGCGGAGTTGATCGCAATCTGCGCCGTTTCGTTGTCGCGGATCTCGCCCACCAGAATCTTGTCGGGGTCGTGGCGCAGAATCGAGCGCAGGCCGCGCGCAAAAGTCAGGCCCTTTTTCTCGTTCACGGGAATCTGCGTAATGCCGCGAATCTGGTACTCCACCGGGTCTTCGATGGTGATTATCTTGTCTTCGTCGCTCTTGATCTCGTTGAGCGCGGCATACAGCGTCGTCGTCTTGCCGGAGCCGGTCGGCCCCGTGACCAGCACCATGCCGTAAGGCTCGCGAATATAGCGGCGAAAGCGCTTCAGATCCTCATCGGCAAAGCCAACCACATCAAGCGTGAGCTTGTGGAACTTCTCGCTCATCGACTCCTTGTCCAGTACGCGCAGCACGGCATTTTCGCCGTGAATCGTCGGCATGATGGAGACGCGGAAGTCGATAAGGCGCGTCTTGTAGCGCACCCGGAAACGGCCGTCCTGCGGCACGCGGCGTTCGGCAATATCCAGTTCGCTCATGATCTTGATGCGGCTCAGAATCGTCGAGTGATGCTCGCGCGCAATCGGCGCCATCGCCTCTTGCAGCACGCCGTCGATGCGGTACTTTACATGCACGGAATCGTCGTAAGTCTCGATGTGAATATCCGAGGCGCGGCGCTCCAGTGCGGTGAAAATCGTCGTGTCAACCAGTCGAATGATGGGGCTGATATCTTCTTCGCTGGTCAGCTTTTCAATCGAGATATTCTCGTCGGCATTCTCTTCGCCGGTGAGAACGTCGAAGGTCAAACCTTCGCTGGCTTCGTCGAGTACGCGCTGCGACTGCTCGGTCTTCTTCAGCAGGTCGGTAATTTGTGAAAGCGTAGCCACGCGGGGAATGATGCGGTGCGCCAGCAGGCCTGAAATCTCATCCAGAATCATCAGCCTTGATGGGTCGCTGACGGCGATCACCAGCGCGTCGCCCTGCTGCTCAATGGGCACAAAGTTGTAGCGGAACATCAGCTCGACGGGAACCGTGCGCAGCAGCTCGTGCTGAATCTTGAAGTTCTTCAGGTCAACGAATTCCGCGTGATAACGGCGCGCCAGAGACTCGGCCTGGGAGCGTTCGTCCTGACCGGCCATAAGTGGAACTGCGAGAGTTGCGCCTGTTGCCATGATTTACCCCTGACCTCCGCCTGCCTGACCCAGCGAAAAAATCGGCAGATAAAGCGAAATGAGAATGAAGACGACCACAATGCCCATCACGATCAGAATCGCCGGCTCAATCAACGCCAGCGCGGCGGTAAGCGCGGTGGCCACATCCTCCTCGAAAAATTCCGCCACCGAGTTGAGCATCTGCGGCAGCGCTCCCGTCTGCTCGCCCACTGAAATCATTTCTGCGGCAAGATCCGGAAAAACTTTGGTCTGGATCAGCGCATCGGCCAGCGGCTTGCCCTCGCGCACGGTTGTAATGGAACTCATCACCGCCCTGGAGACGCGGCGCGAAGAGATCGAGCGGGCCGCCGTCTCCAGCGACGGCACCAGCGAAAGGCCGCCGGTAAGCAGCGTCGAGAGCGTGCGCGCAAAGAGCGCCACCTGATACTTGAGCCAGATCTTGCCAAAGACCGGCAGACTGATGCGGACCCCGTCGATGAAGTCGCGGCCCCGCTCGGTGATCGAGAAGCGATAGCCGCCAAAACCCGCCGCGGCCATCCCCAGAAGGATCCAAAGAATATTGTGATTGAGAAATTTGCCAAAGGCCAGCAGGTCCATTGTCATCGCCGGCAGCTTGTTGCCCATCTGGTCATAGAGCACGGCAAACTGCGGCACCACAAAGACGAACATGAAGAACATCAGCCCGCCCACCAGCGTCAGCAGCACGCCGGGATAGATCAGCGAGGCCAGCAGCTTCTTGCGGAACGTAAGCGAGATGCGCTGAAAGCTGACGTAGCGCTCCAGCACCTCCTGCAAGTTGCCCGACCGCTCGCCGGCCAGCAGCGTGGTCGTGTACATGATAGGAAAACCGCTCTGCGCCTCGAAAGCTGACGACAGCGAGTCGCCCGTCTTGACGCGCGCCGCCACGTCGTCCAACTGCGAGGCAAAATGCGCGTTCTTCTGGTTCTTGGCCAGCATCTGGATGGAACCCAGAATCGGCAGCCCAGCTCGGATCAGCGTGAGAAACTGCTGGTTATAGATCAGAAACGGTTCCAGCTTGACCTTGCCGCCTTTGAGAATGCCAAAGCCGGAGCGTGTGCGGATGGAAAAGACATGGAAGCCGGCATGGATAAAGCGGGCGCGCAACTCCTCGGCGGTGGCCGCCGACTGCACCTGCTCCTGCACGCGGCCGCGCTCGTCGGCCAATTTGATGATGAACTCCGCCATGCTTCTGCCCGCCCGGTGGCCCGAAGGATCGAGACCAGTGACTCCGGCTCTCCCAGGGCGTACTTCTCAGTATTAAGGTTACCAGCTTCGGCCCGCCGCGCTCACCACGCTCCGGCCTCATCCAGTAGACGCGCGCAAGGGATGCGGCGCTCAGAATAGACTGAGCCAGCAGGCGCGATCTAATATCCCTCTATGAGCTGGCTTGGCAGATACCACGTTGAATTTGGGATACTGGCCGACTCCCTGACCTTTCTGGGAGGATTTATCCTCGCGCGCGATGCCTTCCTGCGCCTCAAGGAGCTGAAAAAACATCGAATCGACGTCGAGTTCAGCAGTGAATTTCCGGCGCTGAAGCTCACCGACGAAGAATGGAAGACGGCCATTTTGGCCCTCCGATGGACTTTAGCGGGCTTTGTCTTGCTGCTGGCGGGCTTCTTCCTCCAGCTTTTGCTGCGTTTTGTGGAAAGCTGAGGTTTTGGCGGATTGGCGGATTTTCCTCCAATCCGCTATAATCTCTTCCAGGAGTCGTCATGGAACCGTTGCGATTCAAGCTCCCGCTGGGAGCTAAACGTCAGGTCACGATACCCAAGCGATGCATGGAGCTGCTTTCGCTCGAAGAGGGTGGGGAACTTCTGCTGGAGATCGCCGGAGATCACGCCATCCTTCTGCCGGTTGTGAGTGTGCCTCGACGCGATCTCCCCAAGGAACTGCGAGAGAAATTCGAGTCGCGGCGCGGAGCAAAGCCTTCCGACATTCCCGTCGGCGAATTTCTGGGTGAGATCGGCTATGATGAGCAGCCAGACGTCGAGGTGGCAGAGGAGCCGGAGGTTGGCAAGATTTACCTGGGCAACGTGGCCCGGCTGGCTGAGTTCGGCGCATTTGTCGAGATTTTTCCCGGAATCGTTGGACTGCTGCACATCTCCGAGATCGCGGATCATCCTGTGAAAAATATCAGGGACGAACTGCGCGAGGGGGATCTGGTCCTGGTAAAGGTATTGGCCATCGAAGGCAATCGCATCAAGCTCAGCCGCAAGGCTGTCATCAAGGAGCAAAAGGCGAAGTTGGCGCAAAGCGCTCCCGCGAAACAGGAAGCGGTTGAGGTTGCCGCTCATGAATCCTTTGCAGCTTCTGCACGGTAAGCCGGGCCGCGCAGCCACCTCGCTTGAAGCGTCTCCGCTCTATTGTTCCGGCAAGAAAATACTGCTTGGGTGCCCATCCATTTTCGCGTTCTTTGCGAAAATGGATGGGAATGAGGCGCTACCATTTTGTTGCCGGATCTATATTTCTGAAATGCGACGAGTGACCGCTGTGCCGTGCGGACCTCCACATATCTCTGTGGTATCATCCCGCATATGTCCTGTGAACTCGATGTCGCCACTGAAGTCAAGCAGGACATTCTTGACTGCAATCAAGCCGCCCGCCGCCAGATTGGAGGCTTCCTTCTGACCCTCCAGAAAAATCCCCTTCCGAGGAACCGGCAGGGGATGGGGGATGGTGCTTTTTATCTTCAGTTGCCGTGCGGTTTCTACGTTTCCTGGGAGGTTCTTGGAGACATGCTGCGGTTGGCATTGACCGGAGACGGCAATGGTATTGTCGTTCGCATCCTTGGTGTGGGCCGCGAACCGCCTCGGTGAGGGTTCAATGCGGGCAATAGATTGGCGGCGCGCAGTGATCGAAATCAGCCGCTATTTGGGCGCGGTAGTCTCGGTCGTCGTCTTTTGGCCGCCGCCTTCAACGCTGACGCTATCATCGCGGCCATGGAAGATCAGTGCCTCGCCGGTGACGCTTCCGCGCGCCGAATCCATGATTTTTGGCGGCGTCGAGGCGGTTCCAGTGAGAACGTACTCGTTCGTCGCGCCAGTATAGACCAACTGCTCCCCGGTTCCGCGCCGGCCTTCAGATGTCAGCACCACGCGTCCGCGTGCCGTCATGTGGTCCACCTGAGCTTGCCCCGCATTTTTGCCCGTGCGGCCTCCCGCCGGCAGCAGCGTCACTTCGACTTCGTTGGAACTCGATGTAGCCGTGCCCGTCTCGGCAATTACCGCGCCCAACACTCCGCTGCGCATCAACGCCTTGCGCTCCGCGTCCGAGTATTTCAGGTCGCCCCCGCGTACGCGAATCACGGCAGGCTGACCTGCCTTTGCCGCGTCTTTACCCGGCCCGGCGGCAGACCCGGCGACCGGCGCGCTCAGCAGCACAGCCAGCACCGGCTCGGCGGCATTCGTGGTGCGCGCCACCAGAGTCTCGCGCACGCGGTCCAGCACAATCTCCGGCGCGGCAACCGAGTTGGCCTGCTGCCAGAGCCGCGCCCGTCCACGGAAGGTGACTTCGCCCGTGGCCTGCCGCAACTGCGCCTCCGAGGAAACCGCATGAGCCGGCCCCTGCCCTCCCAGCGCAACTGCGCTTTGGCCTGTCGCGTTCTTTGCGCCGCCCGCGCTTACATCGCTCCAGCTAGCCTTCACATCGCCGTGCGCAAAGGCATCGCCCGAGGCGCGTGAAACATCCAGCTTGTCGGCAGTTAGCTGTAGTGCGCCATCTTCCACGCGCGGTGAGACGGTCAGGTGCAGCCACTCCCCTTGACCTTGATAATCTGCGCGGCCGGCCGTGGCCCGCAGCATGGCTGGCGAAGTCGCGCCCGGTTTGGCGGCGGGCGTTTGCGTCAGCCGAACGTGGCCCTCAACACTGGCCGACTGAATCTGCGCCTCCGCTTCCTGCTGACCAGCCTTTGGCCCGGCTTTTGCGTTCGGCCCCGTAGCCGCAAAATGCGCCTCGATCCGATCCCCGCTCGTCGTCTGCCGCGCCCCAGTCGCAGTGGTCTCGTCAAGGCTTGCATGGCCTGTTCCGTTCATCCATGTCAACGCCGAATTGGAATCGAACTCCCCGGTCACATCGTCGGCGGAAAGGTGGAAGGGCGCAACCGGACCCGAGCCAAGTTGGCTTTCGCCGGTAATCGCAACGCCGCCCATGCCGCGCACCACACCCGGCTTGACCTGCCCTTGAGCAGAGTCGCGGAAGTCGATCTCGGCTACCGGCGAGCGCCAATGGCGGTTCAACCGTCGAGTCTGCCCAGACTGCGCGCTCTGCTCCTCGCTGTCCATCGCCACGCCGCGCTCCAGGTGCGCGTGGCGCAGGTGGCCTTGCGCTGTAAACTCCAGCTCCGCCGTGGGCGCGGTGCCATGAACCTGCCGCTGCCGGCCTTCGCTCTGGCTGGCTGTGTCCATCGCAACTCCGCCCTCAAGATGGCCATGGCGCGGGTGATTCTTCTCGTCGAATTCGAGGTTCCCAGACGGCGCAGCCAGGTGACTGCCGGTCTCCGTGGCCAGCGTGAAGCCATTCATCGCATCCAGCCGCACCGCCGATCCATCGTCGCGGAAAAGAATTTTAGCATCGCCTGAGACCGCTTGCCCACCCTGATAATCGGCCGTTGCGGCATGGAGCCGGCAGATGCGGTCGTCGCGGTCGAACTCCGCGTGCTGGGCGTGAATCCGCACCGTCTCCGTACCGCGCCGCGCCGCCAGTTCCACGGCGTGATCCAGCACCAACAGGCCCTGCTGCGAATCAAAGGTCGCGCCCATCGAACTGCCGCTGCCCTGCACCATCGAGAAATCCACATGCTGGCTGGTGGTCGCCGCTCCACTCTTCTGGTTGAAGGTAAGCCCGCTGGTTTTGACGTGAATCTCGCCGCGCGCGGCCGTTTCGGCAGCCGTGGCCACCGGCGCGCCCTTGCGCTTGTCGCCCACCACTTGCCCAACCGCGGCCTTGGGCGCAACCAATGGCGCAACACCCGGCCGCATCAGCGTAATCTCCACCGGCCCGGAGGCAACGGCCGTCCCTGCCTTCTTGTCGTACTCAAACTCGCCGCCCTCGATGCGGTCCACGCGGCTGCCGTCTTCGCCATAAAGCTCTATCTTCACGTCGTGCAGCACGGCGTTGCCCTTCTTCAACTGCACCACCTTCGACGCGTGGATCTTGAAGAGCGTGTGCCCGCCGTGGGCCTGCGTGTAATCCACGCCGTTGGCCTCCTGCTGAATCTCCATGCCCAGGCGCGCCGGCAGGTCGCGTCGATTGAAGGGGTTCTTCCACTTGCCCACGGCCAGAAAAATTACCAGCGCACAGAGCAGCAGAACTCCGCCGGCCAGTATCAATATCCGCAGCCGCTTGATGGTGAAATGCACGTTCAGTTGGCCCCCCCGAGCCGTAACTGCAACCGCGCCGCCAGCCGCTGCGCCAGACTCTCGCCCAGTTCGCTCCATAGCAGCCGAGCCGTTGCCCCAGAGGCTTTCTCCACGCCCGCCGTCAGCTCAATCAGTTGCCGCACATTCTCTTCCACATGCCGCGCGGCCACCGAGTCCAACTCCAACTCTTCTTCCAGAAAGGGCGCGTCCGAGCCAAAATCGATGCGGATGTGCCCGTCAGCCTCGTAAGCGCCCTCATCGAAGAGTGGCCCAAAGCCCGTCACCCGCACCAGCCGCGGCGCGCGCACCCACTGTGCAAAATGCTTGTCATCCTGAGCGGAGTCCGCGGTAGCGGACGAAGTCGAAGGACCCGCGTTACCCAATGCACTGTCATCCTGAGCGGAGCGCAGCGCAGTCGAAGGACCCGCGTTACCCAATGCACTGTCATCCTGAGCGGAGCGCAGCGCAGTCGAAGGACCTGCGGTTTCACTTTCCAACTCCCACAAGCTCCATCCAATCTGAAACTCGTAAGCAAAGTCCTCATGCAGCAGTTCCAGCGCCTCTTCCACGGCAAAGGCAGGATCGGCGCCAAGTTTGGCGGCCTGATCGCCGCTGGCTGGCGCCCCAAGCCTGCGCCCATAAACCTGCTGAAATACCGGCGGCTCACTCCAACTCACCGGCCAAACCGTAGCCGCGTAGACGCGCTCTTCGCCGCCATGCGCGCCAAAGGCTGCCAGCACCGCCGTCAGCTTCTCAGCCAGCGAAGCCAGCCGCAGATTCGGGTACCACAAGCTCAAATAAAGCGTGTCAGCCATTACTTCTGATTGTAGACGCGGGGCCGGAGCCGAGGATGCAGTCGGAGCACCCACTCCATATCTGGAACGCCAAGGTTCCACAAAAGCTGGGTGCCCCATTCATTCCGCAGTCTCATCGCGGAATGGGTGGGATACCAAAAATCTCAATCCGCCCGGTGAAGGCAACTCGTTCACTATCCCGTAACTATCTCGCTGAAGTCCGCAATGCCGGAGAATCCGCGCAGTACCTCATCGATGAGGCCCAAGTGCGCTCCGCGAATCGCCGGATCGGGATCGAGGACCATCACCTTGTCAAAGAATGCGTCCACCACGGGCCGCAGCGTTGCGATAGCCTCCAGCGCCTGTCCGTAGAAGCGCAGCTTGCGCAGTGCCGCCACTTCCGGAGCCAGCAATGCTGCCGCATCGGCTAACTGCTGTGCCTCTGGAGCAAGCGCTGCATCCTTCGCCGAGCCAACCGCAAATCCCTTCTCCTCCGCCTGCCGCAAAATATTCTTGATGCGCTTGAAGGCCGCCGAGATCGCTGCAAAATCCGCGGACTCGCGCGCTTCTGTCAGAGCCTTTGCGCGTGCAATCGCATCGCGCACATCGTCGGCGCCGGTGGCGAGGACGGCATTGACCACGTCATAGGCGAAGCCCTTGTAGTCCTTCAAATAGAAGTTCAACCGCTCGAGCAGAAACGCTGAGACAGATGTCAATATTGGGTCGGAATCGATGTCTCTCAGTCGTGACGAAATAACACCATTCAGAACAATCCCAACTTCTCCGGTATACGCCTCCAATACGTCTCTTAGCGTCAGTGGGAGTTCCGATTCTGCGAGAATTTTTACGATTGCATTTGCAGATCGACGAAGCGCGAATGGATCCTTCGAACCTGTTGGCGCTTGCCCGATTTCAAACATTGCAACGATAGTCTGAATGCGATCAGCGATTCCAAACACTTGGCCAGTTACAGAAGATGGAATCCTATCATCCATCGAGGCGGGAATATATTGTGAATAGACTGCATCAGCAACATCATCATATGCCTCAGAGGATTCTTGCTCATGCCATTGCGCGCGTAAATACAAACCGCCAATGATTCCCTGAAGTTCAGTGAATTCCTTAACTAATTCCGTTGTTAGATCAGCCTTAGCTAATATGGCAGCTTGTCTGGCGCGGTGCATTATCGTTTTTCCACCATTAAAGAAGACCTTTTCTTCAAGACGCATCGCAACTACTGAATTCTGTTCTGTTTTCCAGTAATAACTCCACGGCTCACCTTTTGGCGGACGGAAGAATGTAACTTTTTTCAAACTCTCTACGCGATCCGCAAGCGAAATCTTCTGATCGAACTCCCAGAAGAAGCGGGCGTCTTTGAAGCGGGCGCGGAGAACCTTCTGGTTGCCGTGGCGGATGGTCGCGTAACCCTCTTCATCTACCTGAATGTTCAGGACAGCGAGGAAGTGGGGCAGGAGTTTTCCGTCCGGTCCTTCAACAGCGAAGTACTTCTGGTGGTCGCGCATCACCGTGACCAGAACTTCTTCGGGAAGATCGAGGTACTCCGTCTCGAAGTTGCCGAGAATCACCGTGGGCCACTCGGTGAGATGGACCACCGTCTCAATCAGCGGCTCGTCTTCACGCCAGCGCGCGCCAGCAACCATGCGCGTCGCCGCATCCAGTGCCTTGCGAATCGACTGCCTGCGCGCAGCCACATCGACCACAACGAACGCCTTGCGCAGCGTCTCGGCATAATCCGTCGGTTGACCAATCACAACCGTAGCCGAACCATGCAGCACGCGATGCCCGCGGCTAGCATTGCCCGCCTGAATACCGGCAATCTCCAGCGGCACAATCGCGGAATCCAGTAGCGCAACAATCCAGCGAATAGGCCGCACAAAGCGCTCCGGCTTGCCCGCGCGCCAATACATATTTTTTGCCCAGTAAAGGCCCAACACTTCCTTGGGCAGCTCGGTCGCCAGCAGCTCCAAGGCCGCGCGGCCCAGGCGCTTTACCGTCGCGCCCACATACTCGCCCTTGGCGTTGGTGACCTTCTCCAGAGCTTCGACAGCCACGCCGGCCTTCTTCGCAAATGCAGCAGCAGCGGCCGTCGGCGCGCCATCCTTGAAGGCAACCTTCCACGAAGGCCCCGTCAGCTTTTCTTCGCTGTCTGCCTGACTCACAAGCACGCCTTCAACCAGCACGGCCAGCCGCCGCGGCGTCGAGTAAGTAGTCACCTTGGCTCCGTCCGCAAGCAGCCGCTCGCGCGTGAGCAGGTCGTTGACGCGGCGGCCCAACTCGGCCTCGGCCCCGGCAATCATGCGGGCCGGAACCTCGTCCAACCCAATCTCCAACAAAAAATCTGCCATAGCGATAAGTTCTTTCTGCAAATTCCTAAACTAGCTATCAGCTCTTAGCTTTTAGCTGATAGCTTTTTTCAGCCTTGATACTTGACAGGCAAAAACCGAGCTAAAAGCTAAGAGCTAACAGCTGCATTCTGCTGTGCCGCATAAGCCTTGGCCACGCCCACCGCCAGATTGCGTATGCGCCCAATCATCCCCACCCGCTCCGTCACGCTGATTGCGCCGCGCGCATCCAGAAGATTAAAGAGATTCGAGCACTTCAGCGCTAACTCGTACGTGGACATGATAGGAAAGCGCCGCTTCTCCTTGGCGTCCGCCTTCTCATCCGTCAGCAGCTTACCAGCCTCGGTCAGCAGCGTCTGCGCCTCGGCCTCATAAAGGTTGAAGTGCTCCCATAACTTGCTAACATCCGCGCTCTCGAAGTTATAAACCGAGTACTGCAGCTCCTCGCTGAGCCGCACATCGCCATAAGTGACCACCGCGCCTGTATCGGGATCGCGCGCCCACACCACGTCATAGACAGAATCCACATCCTGCATAAAGGCGCACAGCCGCTCCAGCCCATAAGTCAACTCGGCGCAAATCGGGTCCAGATCCAGACCGCCGCATTGCTGAAAGTAAGTGAACTGGGTGATCTCCATGCCGTCCATCATCACCTGCCAGCCCACGCCCCATGCGCCCACGGTTGGACCTTCCCAGTTGTCCTCTTCAAACTTCAAATCGTGCTTACTGAGATCGATTCCGATAGCCTCCAGCGATTGCAGGTAAAGTTCCTGCACGTTCACCGGCGGCGGCTTCAAAATCAACTGAAACTGCGTGTGGCGGAAGAGCCGGTTGGGATTTTCGCCATAGCGGCCATCGGCGGGGCGGCGCGAGGGCTGCGCATAGCCCACCTTGTAAGGCCGCGGCCCCAGCACGCGCAGAAAAGTCTCAGGCGCCATGGTGCCCGCGCCCACTTCAACGTCAAAGGGCTGTTGCAGCACACAGCCGCGTTCGGCCCAAAAGCCTTGCAGGCGGAACAAAAGCTCCTGAAAGGTGAGCGGGGCGGTCTTGGGATTGGTTTGAAGCAGGGTTGAGGTCACGGGCAGCTCTCTCCGGTCGGAACTCACTCGATTTTATCAGCCTTCCAGCGAGTCACAGAACCGGCCGCCGAATTGCCCGTGGCGACCAACCTTTTCACGCCGCCGGCTTGCGGAAGGTAATCACATAAAACAGGCCTTGCTTGATCATCTCCAGATGAATCTCTTCCATCTCCGGCGGCACCAGATCGATGGGCGTCGTCACTGCCTCCTTGCGATTCCGATAGTAGCTGCTGGCGAAGGGCATCTTTTCATAAACCTTCTTTGCATACTCCTCGGTCTCATCGGTGATGAGCAGCAGCCGCCCCGGCTTGGCCACGCGAATCATCTCCCTGATGGCCTTGGCGCGATCGTTGAAGAAGTTGATTCCGCCGGCGTGAAAGACCACGTCGAAGCTGGCGTCGGCAAAGGGAAGGCTCTCAGCATTGCCCAGATAAAGGTCGGCTTCCATCTTCCAGCGGCGCAGATTGCGCTGGCAATTCACCAGCATCTCCGGCGAGAGATCCAGCCCCGCCAGCTTCACCCCGCGCGGCAGATATTTGAAGTTCAGCCCCGTGCCCACCGAGGTCTCCAGCACCGCGTCGCCCGGCCTTACTTCAAGCAAGCTCAGCGAAGCAAGAAAGTACGAATCGACATCCAGGCCTTTGATCGCGGCGGCCACTCGCTGCGTGTCATCGTAAAAGCCGGCAATGGTTTGATAAAGCTGATTGTATTTGCCGTTGTCGCCGGTCAGATCTTCCGGCTTCAGAAAGGCTGGCATTCCATTGCGGATCAAGAAATGCTCGCCTGAACTGCTCACCAGCACTTCCCTGCCCCGCTCGGCGGCCACTTGCAAACGGTCGCCAGTAAACGGGCTGCGCAGCAAAGAGACCACCTCCGACCGCGCCGACCAACTCCGCTCTTTGATCGGATGCAAGAGCGCCCATAGGCTCAGAAGCAGCGCCGCGCCGAAGCACGCCCAAGCAAATGCCGAGCCTATTTGCAGATTCACTGGCAGCGCCGCACCGATGAAATGCCGATAGAGCGCCAAGCCGCCGGCAGCAATAAAGCCCGCTCCAAAGACAAAGCCGGTGGCGCGCGATTCACGATTCCACAGCCAGACAACGACCGCCGCAAACCAGAGAATCAGGAAGCTCTTCACCGTGGGAATCAGAGCCGCGCCGCTCTGCAATGTCATCGCCAACCAAGGAATAGCAACAGCCGCCAGCGGCAAAGGTAGCGTCGCCAAAAATCCCGGCAGCCGAGGGCTCACCAACCGGTGAAAGGTAAAAGGCAGTATGCCCAGTACGGCCACCAGCAGCGTCCAGGCCAAGTATTGAAGCGCGGGTTGCGCTCCGGTCAGCGGGATTTTGCGCCAGCCAAAGATCAGCGCGGGAATGAAAGTGAGAGCCATCATCCACAGAAATCCGCGCCGCACATTCTGTGTACACACAAACCACGCGGCTAGGATTGGGCCTGTAAGTACTCCCACTTGAGAGAAGAAAAATCCGAGAATAAAAAGACTGGCGACACCGCAGGCCATAATCCGCGACCTGCGGCTGGACTTGATTTCCGTTGACATTGTTCGATCCTTTCTATGCAACTTCATTCTTCATTCAACAAGTCTGAGATCTCCGTGCCATCCATTTTGCGTTCTTGGCAAAATGGGTGGGAGACCTTAAACTCTAGCCCTGCCCTGCCTCCAGCTTCGTCAACTCCGCCAGCGCCAACTCTCCCCATTCGATTGCGGCGCGAGTCATCGTCACGCCCAGCCTCAGCGTCAGCATCCAGTACGGCATATTTGGATTGGTCGATTGATACGCCCGCGCCATGCTCTCGATTCCTTCCAGCATGGCGATCGTGCGCCGGTTTCGTTCCTGAAGTTCGCGGACATGCGCAATCGACACGCCCGGCGCTGCTTCGCGGCCAAAAAAAAGCTTGAGCATGAATTCATTGCGTGGCGGGTCGTTCTTGAACGGCTGGGCAAGCCACTCCCGCAAGTTGCTCCGCCCGGCCTCGGTCAGCGCATACTCCTGTCTCCGCTTCTTGGGCTCGTCAGCAGCCTTAATGGGCTCGATCAAGCCCTCGGCGGCCAGCCGCTTCAAGGTGGGATAAATCTGTCCATAGCTCTCGCCCCAGAAGCTGCCAAAGTTTTCTTCGATGGCCTTGTGCAGCTCGTAGCCAGAGCCCTTCGGCGCAATGGAGAGCATGCCGAGGATGACGTAGGCTGTACGGTTATCTTTCATGTAGCTACAAGATATATCTAAAAGATATATCTGTCAACTATATTTTGCGGGCGCATTTTTGTTATCAATCCCCGCCGAATTCGCCGCACACGAGACATCAAACTTCTTATTGTCAATGCTGCCGCCAACTCGCTGACTCGCCATCTCCGCGAAGCGGACGCTAACTTGCTGAATTTATTCCCACAACCTTCTCCAAACCTTCCCGCCAGTCATTTCAATCCCGCCCCACAGCAGGTGGTTTGCAGATAATTACCACCATTTCCGGCACAATCAAGAAAAGCGGCCAAAATCCCGCCAATCAGGAGAAGTCATCATGCCCAATACTCCCAAGCCCTACCCTGGCCCCAGCTTTAAAACCCCCGCCAATAGCCTTCTGACCGCCAGCTGCACCGCTCAGGCCATGCTCCGCAGTCCGTCCGAAACCCAAGAAATCCAGAAGAAACAGGGTGATAAATTCTTCGTCCCTTCGCCTAACAGCCAACCGCAAAGTTAACATGCCTTTTATCAATAAGATAGCAAAAAGAGATACGTTATCTCTTCGCTTGATTTTCGCATATCCTTCGCTTTTCAGCGTGCTATAAAAAGTTAACATACTTATTATCAACTAGATAACCACAATAAAACGTCGATTATCGCGATTTTAGATTCCCTTTTTCTTCGCTTAATTTAGCTATGTCGTTCATTTAATGTTGTTTATTAGTCCAATTATTGTTCGCCATGCCTTCGCCTTTATGCGGAATTCACCCTTTTCCCGCCCTGCCGCCCCGCGAGCATCAATCTGTAGCGCCGCCAGCCTATTGGGGTACGGAATTCCCCGGCTGGGCTGCGGCTGTAGCGCTGAAAATTGACCGCGAAACCGTAGCCGTGAGCACCACCCGGTCCCGCTCCTGGGTCACCACGGCGGTCTTCAGCAGTTCCTTGAAGCTGTTGTTGGCTGGGTCGTCTGCCAGTGGAACAGAAATTCCGCGCGCCATCATCAGCAACAAATTGAGCGCGGTGGTCTGGCTGGCGGCTTTGGCTTCGCTGGGGGCAATCTCTACGATTTTTACATTCAGCGCGCCGCCCAGCGAGAGGGCCGGCGTCAGGCTGGCGACGATAATTGAATCGGCCTGAAGCGGCAACGACCAGCCCAGTACGCTGATCGAGCCGCCGCGTTCGTCCACAAAGGGCAGCCCGATCTGGCCCACGCCCCAGGCCTGCGAGAGCAGCGGCACCTCATGGTAGTACTGGCGTAGCAGCATCGAGTTGGCCAGCGGCAGCGCTGCCGTCGAATGCCGGTCGAGCATGGAGTGGATCATCTCCGGCGTTGGGTAATTGGAGACGGCCACCATGTCATAGCCGATCTGCGCCACGCGCACAGTGCGGTCCTCGGATGGGATCGAGTAAACTGTGTGGCCGGCGTAGGACTCGCGGGCCGTCGAGTGCGCGTCCAGCCAGTCGTTGAGCCGCTTGCCGGTGATCTTGCCCACCAGAACCATCGAGTAGGCGACGGGCCCGTTGGGGCCGCTCGGGTCGCTCATGCGGTGCAGCGCGATCGCCGCCTGATCCAGGTCGCGTTCCCAGTCGATGCCCGTGGCGTCAATAAATTGCTGGTACTCCGGCACACGCTGAGGCGGCTTCAGATCCTTGTGGAAGAAGGCGCGCGCGGGCTTGAGGTTGATGTAGAGAATGCCGTCCGCCTCGGGCAAAAGGCGCGCGGCCTCTGGCGGAGCCTTGGAGCGCAGGAAGATAGCCACTGCCAATGCAGCCAGCACCGCGGCAACTATCCAAAGCGTTCTGCGCGTGCGTCTGTTCATGAAAGCCCGTCAGAAATACCCTATCATTCCGGGCCACATGCGGTGAGGCCAAACGCTCGCTGTCCGCTCGCACCTGCTGTCGTGGAACATCCGGCATCGGCTACTTTGAGTCGATACCGAAATCGTAGATCACCACGGTCCCCCCGGCCGCGCCCGCGGCGTTGGTGGAAGCAATGAATGCGTATTCGGCGGGTTTGAGGCTCTCGGAGGGTGAGACCTTGTACACACCGCTCCGCACCCGCACGGTATCGATCAGCGAGGTCTTCTTGGAGTCATTGCCCATACTCATGCTGCCAAATCCTGAGATCTTGGCCACGGCAGTTTCCCGATGATCCTTTTTGACATCCAGAGTAAGCAGGGAGAACTGCGAAGGACTGGTGATCAAACCGGCGCCGCCCAATCCTCCATTCTCGGTGGTCGAAGGGAAATACATGTAGAAAACAGGCTTGCCGTCGACCGAGCGCGCGGAGGCGTGAGCGCCTGGAATCTGTGCCGCCATGGAAGCGGAGGCAAAGCCCCGGTGCATCTTCTCGCCGCCTGCGCCGGCGCGATCAATGAAAAGCATCTTCTGTTTTCCATCCGCTGAGGTGGTCAGAAGATAAACGCCGGGATCATGCGGAGCGGCTGGGTCGTCCGGGTCTGGCGGGACTGGGGCGCTCATAGCGGCGGCTGCCGGTGCCGCGGCAGGTACGGGCGCGGAAGCTTTGGACACAATCGCCGCAACCACCTTGTCGCTGACGCCGGCGTTCTTGAGAGCGATCAATCCATCGGCGGATATGTCATATGACCCAGCTGACGCGCTTACGGTGGTGACAATCAAATCGTCGCCTAGTCCCGCTTTAACCAGCTTGATGACGGCGTCGTTGTTGAGTGCCTGCTGTGCGAAGAGCAAAGGACTGACTGCCAGAAGTACAACCACAAAAATTGTTTTACGCACAAGTTTCTCCTCAGGATTTAGGACCGCCAAAACTATCAAGGAAGGCCACCATGATGATCTATCAGAATTGTGACTTTGCGCAAGAAGCTTCCCTTACCGCCCCACCACCAGCACCACAAAACTGCCCGGCACAATAGCTGGCCGCGGCCGTGGATTCTCAGCCGTGGGCGCGGGCCGTGGTCCCAGGTCGGCGGTCACCAGATAGATGCGGTCGGCGGCCGAATCGTAGGCCATGGTGCGCGCGCCGTGCTGCGTGGGCAGCTCCTGCAGAACCGGATAGGCGGGATTGCTGGCGTCAACGACCGAGAGTGTGCCGCTGCCGCCGTTAGGCGAAAAGGCCAGCTTGTGCGCGGCGTCCCACTCCGCGCCGTCCGGGCCATCGCCAATTGCGGCCGTAGCCAGCAGCTTGCCGGTCTTGGCGTCGACCACGGTCATCGTCTTTTTATCGCAGGCTGAGAAGAGCCGGTTGCCCGCGACATCGTAGGCCAGGCCAGAGGGCGATTCACATCCAGCCAGCGGCCATACGGAGGTAACTTTCCTCTCCTTCGCGTCGATGCGGACCAGCTCATTCTTGTCTTCGATGTTGTCAAAGATTGTGCCCCGTCCATCCACGGCGGCGAACTCAGGCTTGCCGGGCAGCGGGATGGTGGCCACGACCTTCCACGTTTTGGCGTCGATGACGGAGACATCGCTGCTGCGCCCATTGAAAGACCAAACCGTTTGTGTCGCGGGCTCAAAGATAATCTCGTCGGGGTTGGTTCCTGCGGGAATAGTCGCGACAGTAGCCAGCGTGGCGCGGTCAAAAACTACAACCGCGTTGCCGCCGCCGTCGGAGATATAACCGAATTTGCCGGCGGTGTCCAGAGCAATGGCGTGAGTTCCGTGCAGGTTGGCGATAGCGCCAGCAAGCTTCCCCGTCGCCGTATCGACCACATCGACGCGCGTGCCGTGGGCGATGTAAAGCCGGTGCGCGGCAGAGTCGACCAGCAGGCAATCCCACCAGCCGTCGCCGCCAAGCTTCCAGGTATCGACAATGTGGTAGGGCTTTTGCGCGGCTAGATGCGCCGGAGCGGCGAGGAGGCTGACCGAAAACAAGGCTGCGACGAGAAAACGAAAGGCGGGCAGGCTGGGCATGGGAATCTCCGATTCAGACAGGGCAAGGATACCATTTGCCACTTGCAGTTGTTTGCATCGCCCAGCCATCCATGCGCCCAATAGATTACCCTCATAAGGGTTGAGTTGAATACGGCACTGAGGGCCTCATCTTGCGCATCGTTCTCTCGAATATTGGAACTTATGGCGACACCAATCCGCTGATCGCATTGGCATTGGAATTGAAACGGCGCGGGCATACGCCGGTAATGGCGGTGCCGGCGGTCTATGAGCCCAAGATACGGCCGCTGGGGCTGGAGTTTCACGCCGTGCGGCCGGACATCGACCCCACCAATACGATTCTGGCGGAGATGATTTACGACATCAAAAACGGCACCGAGCGCGGGCTGCGCGACTTTCTTTTTCCCGTGCTGCGGCAGACCTATGACGATCTGCTGGACGCGGCCACCAAGCCCGTGCGCGCCGACCTGCTGCTGCTGGGCGAGTTGAACTACGCCGGGCCGCTGGTGGCCGAGATGACGGGGATTCCGTGGGCGAGTTACGTGCTTGCGCCGCTCTCGTTCTTTTCGGCCTTCGATCCGCCGGTGCTGCCGCCGTATCCGCGGCTGGCGCGGGCAGACAAGATGGTTCCGGGCTTTGGCCGGGTGATCAAGCGAGTGGCGCGCTTTGTGAGCCGCAAGTGGCCGGAGCCAATCTACGAACTGCGCCGCGAGCTGGGATTGCCCAAGGGCGCCAATCCGCTGTTTGACGCAAAGCACTCGCCAAAGCTGGTGCTGGCGCTGTTTTCGCGCGTGCTGGGAACCGAACAAAAGGACTGGCCGGCGAACACGTTGATTACCGGCTTCTGCTACTACGACGCCGACGCGGGCAACCAGGCGCTGCCCGCGAATCTGGAAAAGTTCATGGCCGCGGGCGATGCGCCGGTGGTCTTTACGCTGGGTTCGGCGGCAGTGCTGGCGGCGGGCAAGTTCTACGAGTACTCCGCAAAAGCAGCGATACGGCTGGGGATTCGCGCTGTGCTGCTGATCGGCACCGACCCTCGAAATCAGTTGAAGACCAAGCTGCCGGAGTCGATTTGCGTGGCCGAGTATGCGCCTTACTCGGCGCTCTTCAACCGCGCGGCGATGGTGGTGCATCAAGGCGGCGTGGGCACGGTGGCGCAATGCCTGCGCGCGGGCAAGCCGATGCTGATTATGCCCTTCAGCCACGATCAGCCGGACAACGGGCGGCGGATGCTGCGGCTGAAGGTGGCGCGGGTGATTCAGCGCGGGCGCTATACGCCGTGGCGCGTGGCGCGGCGGCTGAAGGCGATGCTGGCCGAGCCGGTTCTCTTCAAGCGCGCTGAAAGCGTAGGCAGGCGGCTGGCGGGCGAGGACGGGGTGAAGACGGCTTGCGATGCGCTGGAGGAGCTTTATAAGAACAGTTGTCAGTGAACAGTTGTCAGTTTTCAGTTGGCCGGTTGAGGGTTGTGACACCCCAGATCCCTGACGCGGGAGTTGGGGCACCCGGCTGCAGTGTGGACCTTCTGGTCCACGCTTGCTGTCATCTGTAATCTGTAGCCGCTAATTGCCGTTCTTGCCCATGCCGAAGATTTTTTGCAGCAGGTTGCGGTGCTCGGCGGGGTGGTCGCAGGTCTCGGTTGGCGCGGTGCCGGCCAGGAAGGCCGCTTCAAAGCTATCCGGGCATGTGGCGTCGCTGAGCAGATTGCTGGCATTATCAATGGCTTCAATCTCGACGCCTTCGGGCGCGGAGAATTCATTGGTGTCGGAGTACTGCGGCAGTTGCACGGCGCGCTTCATGAACTCAGCCCAGATGGGCGCGGCGGCGTGTGCGCCTTCAATCTTGACGTCGGTGTAGTCGTCATTGCCCACCCAGACCACGCAAAGCAGGTTGGAGGTGAAGCCGGCGAACCATGCATCGTGGCTGGTTCCGGTTTTACCCGCGGCGGGCGAGATGAATCCCATGTTGCGCACCCCAGCGCCGGTGCCCTGGCCGCGCAGAACATTCTGCATCAGGCTAAGCGTCAAGTAAGCCACGCGCGGATCAAGAATCTGCTTCGAGTTGGGCGAGTAATCGCTGATTACATCGCCAGTGGGAGTGCGCACACTGGCCAGCATCCACGGGTCAAGATGCAGGCCCCGGTTGGCGAAGATGGTGTACGCGCCGGCCATGTCCAGCGGCGTGGCGTCATAGGAGCCGATGGCCATCGAGGGCGTTCCCTGTGCGCTTTTGACGCCGGATTCGCGGGCCAGCGCTGCAACGCGATCAAATCCTACAAGTGAGGCCAGGCTGATCGTGGCGTTGTTCAGCGAGCGCATCAGTGCGAAGCGCGCCGTCACTTCGCCGTGGTATTCGCCTTCAAAATTCTTGGGCGTGTACTCGTAAGGCGTACCCTCGCTGTAAGTGGTCGGCTCGTCTTTCAATATCGTGAGAGGCGAGAAAAGTTTGGTCTGGCCAGACAGCATGGTGCCTTCAACAGCCGTGTTAAATGCTGAAGCATACACAAAGGGCTTGAAGATGGATCCAGTGGGCCTCTTGGCCATTGCATGGTTCAACTGCGAGTTGCCGTAGCTGCGTCCGCCCACCAGAGCCAGCACTTGCCCGGTGTGCGGATCGAGCGCCACCAGAGCCACTTGCGGATAGATGTAGGCCTCGCCGCGTTTCTTCTCGCGGGCGTGCAGCTTGTCCACCTGCTCGTCGACGACGTGAATGGTTGACTCAACCGCGCTTGTGGCCACGCGCTGAAGCTCCGGATCGAGCGATGTGTAAATGCGCAGGCCCTCGTGATTGAAGTCGCGCTCGCCCAGCTTCTGAATCAACTGATCGTGAACCAGGTCCACAAAATACGGCGCTTCATTGGCGTCCACGCTCTGCTCGGTAAGCTTCAGCGGCTCGGCCTTGGCGGCCTCGGCTTGCTCCTTGGTGATTGCGCCGGTCTCGACCATGGAATCCAGCACCAGGTTGCGCCGCTCTATCACTTGATGCGCATGGCGAAAGGGGTTGAAGTAACTGGGCCGCTGGATGATGCCGGCCAGCATTGCGTCTTCGGCCAGATCGAGCTGGCGCACATCCTTGCCAAAGTAGGTCTCCGCGGCCTCGCCAAAGCCGTCGATGGAGAAGCTGCCGCGCTGGCCAAGGTTGATCTGGTTGGCGTACATCTCAAAAATCTGCTGCTTGGTAAAGCGATGTTCAAGCTGGAAGGTGATGACGATTTCAATCAGCTTGCGCTTGAAGCGCTTCTCCGGCGTAAGAAAAAAGCCGCGCGCCAATTGCATGGTCAGAGTAGACCCGCCCTGCTGCTTGCGGCCGGTAATAACGTCGCGAAAGATTGCATCGGTCAGACGCCAGTAATTCACGCCGCCGTGCTCAAAAAAGCGGCGGTCCTCGATGGCCAGAACTGCCTGGACAAGCGTCTGCGGAATCTCGTCGTAAGTCAGCAGGCGACGCTTGGCGCGATTGGTGTCTTCGCTGAGACCGGTAATCAGCAGCGGCTCCAGCTCATAACTGGCCAGCGCCTCGCCGTGAGCGTCGGTGATGGAATCCACAACGCCAGCGCTGACGCGGATGGTTGCACTGTCTTGGGTATGGAAGGACTGCGGGCCGGGGCGGACGGTGATGGTCTGTATGCCCTGTTTAAATGTTCCCAGCGGCGACTCTTGCGATGCGCCGTCGATGGTATAGCCGGCCTGGCTGAGTTCGTTGGCGATCAGCTTGACACTGAGTTTCTGGCCGGGCCTCACCTCGCGCGGCGCGGCAAAGATTTTGGCAGTATTGGCAAAGATCGGCTGCTTCAGGCGGTCGTCCACAACATGCTGATACTTGATGTAATAATAGCCAAAAACGGCGACAAAGAGCACCAGAACAGCGGAAAGCATCAACAATCCAACCCGCAAAAGCATCACCCCTATAGGGCGCTTTCCCTCGGGCCTTGGAATTCTGATCTTTAACGCCATTGATGCTCCTTGAAGTGCAGCTTCAAGCTGTTAGCTGTTAGCTATTAGCTATTAGCTTGTTCGTGCTGGAAAGGCTTCAATGGAAACCTATGCAGCATGTGTGTTCAAAGAAAAATCTAAGAGCTAAAAGCCAATCGCTGGAAGCTGCTCTTACGCGCCAACCGTCCCCAACAACCGATCTTCCTCCACGTGCTCTTTGACCAGCGCGACAACGTCCTCCAGAGCCACATCGACGCTGGTTGAAGTCGAGCGAGTTACTAACTCAACCTTGCCCTCGGCGGCTTTCTTGCCTACGTTGACGCGGTACGGAATACCCACCAGATCCGCGTCTTTGAATTTAACTCCAGCGCGCTCGTCGCGGTCATCCAACAGCACGTCAAGGCCCGCGGCTTCAAGCTCTGCGGCCAGCTTTTCCCCGGTCTCCTTGAGCAGCGCGTCGGTCATGTTGGTGACTGTGACAACCACAGCGAAGGGAGCAATCGAGGCCGGCAGCCAGAAGCCGTTCTTGTCGTTCGACTGCTCGATGGCGGCGGTGAGAATGCGCTCGATGCCGATGCCGTAGCTGCCCATAATCGGCGTCACTTCCTTGCCGTTCGGATCAAGAACGCGCGCGCCCATCGACTCGGAGTACTTGTAGCCCAGCTTGAAGATGTGGCCGATCTCGACAGCCTTGCCGACGACGAGTTTGCCCGCGCAGGATTTCTTTGTACATCCCTCGCGATGATCGCAGTGCAGCTTGGTGCAGGGATTCTTGGGACAACCTTCGCCTTCGTTCACCGTGCGAATATCGGCCAGCAGCGTCCAGGAAAAATCGCGGCCAGGAACAACATTGCGCAAGTGATAGTCCAACTTGTTCGCTCCCGCGACAAGATTCTTGCGGCCTTCCAGAGATTGATCCGCAACCACCGTCAAGCCCTCGCCAAGTGGTGCGGCCTCGGGCTTCAGGCCCACCGGACCAAGGAAGCCGGCCGGCGCGTTGAAGAAGTGCTGAAGCTCTTCGGCTTGCATTGTGCGCAGCTCAGCCGCGCCCACCGCGCCCAGTAGTTTGGTCTCATTCACCTGATGGTCGCCGCGCAGGAATGCCGCCACGCCGTGCCATGTATCGGATTTGTCTTTCGCCCCGCGCTTCAGCGCCATGTACGCCACGCACTTGATGTCCGAGGCTTCAGAGATTTTGAAAAATGCCGCCACATCGGCGATGGCTCCGCATCCCGGCGTATGCACCAACTCCGGCGTGCCATCCCCAGTTGGTTCCATCTCAACCACAGGCGCAAGCTTCGATGTCGCCTTCTCCGTATTGGCTGCATACCCGCAGACGGGGCAGCTTGCAATCAAGTCTTCGCCCGCGTCGGTGTAGCACATGAACTCCTGTGATTGCGAGCCGCCCATGGAGCCGGAGTCGGCCTCGACGGCGACGAACTTCAATCCGCAGCGCGAGAAAATCTTGCGATAAACCGCATCGTGCAGATCGAAGCTTTTATCCAGGCCGGCCTTGTCGATGTCAAAGGAGTAGGCATCCTTCATCGTGAACTGGCGCACGCGCAGCAGGCCCGACTTGGGGCGCGGCTCGTCGCGGAATTTGGTCTGAATCTGGTACCAGATCTGCGGCAGTTGTTTATAGCTGCGCAGCTCGCTGCGGGCGATGGTGGTCATGATCTCTTCATGCGTCATGCCCAGGCACATCTCGGCGCCCTTGCGGTCCTTGAGGCGGAACATGTTGTCGCCCATGCCGGTCCAGCGGCCGCTCTGCTCCCACGGTTCCTTGGGCAAGAGCGCGGGCAGAAAGAATTCCTGCGCAATCTGGTCCATCTCTTCGCGCACAATGCCGATGATTTTGTTGATCGAGCGCTGGCCGAGAAATAGATAGTTGTAGAGGCCCGCGCCCAGTTGGCGAATGTAACCGGAGCGGATGAGAAAGCGGTGGCTGGCCACTTCGGCGTCCGCCGGGGCCTCGCGGAGTGTGGGAATGAAGAGCTTTGACCAGCGTTTCATAGGGATAAGCGCGAGCTTTCTCGCCGGACGGGCCGGCGCTGAAGATTTTCCTGTTCTGTCTATTCTAAATGGCGGCGCAGACTCGCGATGCGGGAAGCATGTAGCGCCGGCCTCCTGGCCGGCTGTAACGCGGACCTCCCGGTCCACGCATGATTTTGCGGCACTACTTTATACGGCAAAAATCAGAGCCGAATTTTAGCCCTGCGAGAATCTCCTTTCAAACTGAATCATTGCCAGCCAACCGCGGGTGTCTCCCCGCTGTTGCCGGTCCCGCCAGCTAACGCGTTCTCCAGCTATAATGCGGGGATGGTAACTAGCATCCGCCAAGCGGGTCAACCGGCATGAAAAACTTTCTGCGCCTACTGCGCTTCGGCCTGCCCTTCTGGTTTCAGTGGCTGCCGGGCGTGTTGCTGCTGGCGATGGTGGGCCTGCTGGAGTCGCTGCGGATCGTGCTCTTTGTGCCGATTCTGGGCGTGGTTTTGGATCCCCATAATCAATCGAACGAACTCAAGCTTTTTCCCATGGCGCCGCCGGGATGGCAGTTCGATATTCATCGCTTTGTCCCTCCGCAACTGCACAATGCCTGGACGGTGGTGGCCTTTGCGCTGATTGTCTCGACTGTGCTCAAGGGCCTGTGCGACTATACCGGAACGTATCTGGTGAATTACGCCGGCTTTGGCATGATTACCGACCTGCGCAATCACCTGTATGAGATCACGCTGCTGCGCTCATCCAGCTTCTTTCACAAGCATCCCACGGGCAGCATTCTTTCCACGCTCATCAACGACGTGGACCGCGTGCAGAATGCCGTCAGCTCGGTGCTGGGAGATTTCTTGCAGCAGTTTTTTACTTTTGTTTTTACCATGGCGGCGGTAATTGCGCTGGGCGGTCGGCTAAGTTGGGCGCTGCTGCTTTTTGTGCCGGTCATCATTACTTCGTCGCGGCGCATCGGGCGCTCCGTGCGCACCCGCACACGCACCGGTCAGGACAAGCTGGCCGAGATCCAGAATATTCTGCATGAGACGGTGACCGGCAACAGCATTGTGCGCGCCTTCAATACCGAGCTTTGGGAGATTCTGCGCTTCAAGAGCGCGGCCAAGCGGCTCTTCCGCGCCAACCTGCGCAGCGTTCGCATTCAATCCATCTCATCGCCGCTGATGGACACCATCGGCGCGGTGGCCATCGCGCTGCTGCTGTGGATTGGCCGCAATGAGATTCTGCACGGGCGCATGACTTCGGCGGTCTTTATTACGTTCATTGTCGCGCTCTTCAAGCTCTACGATCCGGTGCGCAAGTTCGCCTCGTACTACAACAGCTTTCAGCAGGCGATGGGCGCGTCGCTCTCGATCTTCGGCTTCTTTGACGCCGAGGACGACGTGAAGGAGAAGCCGCGCGCGGTTGCGTTGAAGGGCTTCAAGAGTTCGATTCGCTTTGAGAATGTGGGCTTCTCCTACTCCACTGAAGAGGGTGAGCATCAGATTCTGCACCACGTCGATTTAGACGTGCAAGCCGGCGAGGTGCTGGCGCTGGTAGGCCCCAGCGGCGCGGGAAAATCCACGCTGGTCAACTTGATTCCGCGCTTCTTCGATGTGACTTCCGGGCGCATTCTCATCGACGGCCATGACCTGCGCGAACTGACGCTGGGCTCGCTCCGCCGCCGCGTTGGCGAGGTTACGCAGGAGACGATTCTCTTCAACGACACGGTGCGCAACAACATCGCCTACGGCCAGCCGGACGTGCACTTGAATCTTGTCGAAGAGGCCGCGCGCAATGCCCTGGCGCACGAGTTTATCTTGCGCATGCCGCAGGGATACGATACGGTGATTGGCGAGAAAGGCTTCCGGCTTAGCGGCGGCGAGCGTCAGCGCCTCGCAATCGCACGGGCCATCCTGAAAAATGCGCCGGTGCTGATTCTGGATGAGGCTACCTCGTCGCTCGATGCCGAGAGCGAATCGCTGGTGCAGGCCGCGCTGGCCAACCTGATGCAGAACCGCACCGTGCTGGTGATTGCGCACCGGCTGGGAACCATTCGCCGCGCCAATCGCATCGCGGTTCTGGAGGACGGGCGGATCACCGCCATCGGGCCGCATGAGGAACTGCTGACAACTTCACCAACCTATCAGCGGCTCTATCAATTGCAATTCATGGATATGCCGGAAGGGCAGGGACTAGGGATTAGGGACTAGGGAAAACGGAGCTTTTCTCAGTTGATGTTTTGAAAGGGCACGACTTTAGTCGTGCCGCAAATGCAGCCAATAAAAGCCGGGCTTTAGCCCCTGAGGGATGTTTTCCAGCAATGTTTACTTTTGCCACAAGCTGTTAGGGATTTGGGAACTGAGGAAGAAAGAATGCCAATCTATTCGATGACCGGGTTTGCGCGGATTCAAGTCAGCGTACCACTTCCCAATGAGGGTCAGCTCAGTTACACGCTGAGTTTGAAGAGCGTCAATCATCGTTTTCTGGATGTGCAGATGCGACTGCCTTCAGGCCTGGACTCTCTGGAGATGGAGCTGCGCAAGGCGCTCAAGGATGCGTTGATTCGCGGGCATGTGGATCTGACGCTTTTGGTCGACCGCGCCAGCCAGCAGACCGCCGGCTACAACCGCGAATTTGTGAACGGCTATCTGGCCGCCTTTGCCGCCGCGCGCCAGGAGCATGGTTTGGCTGGCGAGCCCGACTTGAATGCGATTCTGCGAATGCCGGGTGCGTTGCAGACCGAAAACCGCTCGACCGGAGACGAGGATCAGGCCGCGCTGGCGGAGAGCGTGGCGCGCGAGGTTGGGCCGCTACTGGACGAATTGAAGATCATGCGGGCGCGCGAAGGCGATGCGCTGGCGGCAATTCTGCGCGGCACTCTCGACCGGCTGGCCGAGGCCACCGCGGGCGTGTCGGCGATGCGCTCTGAAGTGGAGCATCGCTATCAGGAGCGGCTTGCGCAGCGGCTGGAGGCGGCCGTGGGTGTGGAGTTCAATCGACAGAGGCTGCTCGAAGAGGTGGCCGTGATGGTTGAGCGCAGCGATATTGCCGAGGAACTGGAGCGGATGACGACGCACATCGGCCACTTCCGCGAACTGCTGAAGGCTGGCGGCGAGTTGGGCAAAAAGCTGGATTTTCTGCTCCAGGAGATGAATCGCGAGGCCAATACGCTGCTCTCGAAGACCGGCGGCGCGGGAGGCAAGGGTACGCGCATTACCGAGCTGGGGTTGGCGATGAAGTCGGAGATTGAAAAGGCTCGGGAGCAGATACAGAACCTTGAGTAGCAGTTCTCAGTTGTCAGTTCTCAGTTGTCAGTTGTCAGTTTTGATCCCGAAGTGCGATCAGTTTCAGCCGATAGAAGAGCAAAGGATGTTTGACTTTTCCTGAAGATGGTCGATAATCCGTCTGAGAACTGAGAACTGACCACCGTCCGAAGGACAAAAGCATGGCAGGAATTCTCTTCATTATTTCGGCACCCTCTGGATCGGGCAAGAGCACGCTGGTCAACGAGGTCCGCAAGCAGTTGACCGGCATCGAGTTCTCCGTCTCCTGGACCACGCGGCCGCCGCGCGGCAGTGAGCAGCACGGGCGCGAGTATAACTTTACGACTCGCGAGCAGTTCGAGCGGATGCTTGGCGAGGATCAATTCCTTGAGCACGCCGAGGTCTTTGGAAATTACTACGGCACGGCGCGCTCGTCGCTGGAGCAGGCGCGTGAGCAAGGCCACGATCTGGTGATGGACATCGACGTACAAGGCGCGGCGCAGGTACGAGCCAAGATGCCCGATGCGGTGAGCATCTTTGTACTGCCGCCCAACCCCAAAGTTTTACGCACCCGCTTGCGCAATCGCAGCCGCGCCGAGGGCGTGGTGGATGAGGCCGAGGTCTACCGCCGCCTCAGTTCCGCGCGCAAGGAGATTGAGAATTACAGCGAATACGGTTATATTCTGGTCAATGACATGCTGGACCGGGCGGTGGCGCAACTGGAGGCCATCGTGCAGGCGGAACGCTTCTATCGCAACGACGAACCAATCGCTTTCCGCTCGCGCCGGGTCTTGGAGATCGCCGCGGGCTGCCTGCAAACCAACTCCTACGAGCGGCTCAAACCTGTACTCGATGCCTTCAAGATTGGGCAACCGGAAGGCCAGCAAGAGTTTGATTTTGGAGAGGATTCCGATGAAGATTGAAACCGGCTTCGACTCGAATTACCGCAAGGTTCTGGTGGCCGCCCGCCGCGCCCGCCAGTTGCAGAACGGCTCCCGCGCTCTGGTCTCCAGCCACTCCACCAAGCCCTGCCGCATTGCGCAGGAAGAAATTGACGCAGGCAAGATCGCCTACGTCAAGAGCGACACCCCGGTCGTCAAGCCCGCGATCGAGGGGCCGGCAATTCCGATTCTGGCCAGCTAACGAGGCCCTATCCCCGGTTAGGTATTTTTCACCGATGCTGTAAGGAACCTTTGGCCCCATCCATTCCGCATTCTTTACGGAATGGGTGGGAAACCGCGAACTCAAACCTATAGAAACGGTGAAAATGCTCTACTCCTGATTGCTCCTCACCGGCACCGCCTGAAGTACAAACGGCTGCGCCAGATTTGCCAGTGCGGGCTTCAGATCCTTCAGCGTTGCATCCAACTCCGCCAGAAGGTTCGCCAGCCGCTCATCGCCCAGCCGGTCCATCGCCTCCTGAAGAATGCCCTGGGAGTGCAAAACCTGCTCTGTGACCTTCCCCAGATCGCTCAACGCTTCAGTGGCGCGCAGCACCTCGGCCGGGTAAGCGGCAAGAGCCTCACTGGATTCGGCAAAGGCCAGCCGGGTCAGATTGCGATGCTCCTCGGCCGACTGAGCCAGCGCCTCCACAACCGACTTGATCCCGCCGCCCATCTCACCGGAAGTCTGCTGCAGCGACTCGACGACGGATTTGATTTCCGCTCCAATCTCGCCAGCCGATTGATGAAGCGACTCGACCACCGACTTGATCTCCACGCCCATCTCGCCGGTCGTCTGGCGCAGCGTCTCCATAACGGTTTGCGCGGCAGCGGTTGATTCCGCGCCCTGCGCTTGCAGCCCCTGCCCAGCCTCGCGCAGCATCTGCTCAAAGAGGTTCTTCTGCGTCGCCACATTCTGGGCCAGTTGGAATCCAATCGCCGAGGTGCCGTTCTCCAGCGCCTTCACAATATTCAGCGTCGAGCGGTCCACGGCCTGCTGAACGGCGTCCAGATCGGCCAGGTAGTTCTGATGCTTCTCCTCCCAATCGGCCAGCAGGCTCTGGCCCGCCGCGTCGATCACCTCCATCACCTTGCGCGTGGCGTCGGCCATCACGCCCACCCAAACGTCGGAGCTTTGCGGCTGCTCTTCCGGCGCGGCCCGCTGCAATCGGGGCAGGAACTCCTCGGCAATCTTCCGCTCGATCCCGGCAAAGAGCCGCTCCTCCCGGCTTTGCAGCGCCGATGCCAGCAGCATCAGAATCAGCGAGGCCAAAAGCCCTTCCAGCGTAATCAGAAAGGCAAACGATAGCGCTCCAGTCACACCGCCCAAGCCGTCCTTGATTTTGGAGATGTCGTCCACATTCGTGGTGAGGAAGTGCGCAAAGCCTCCGATTGCCAAGCCAATGCCGATCACCGTGCCGATCAGGCCCAGCACCGGAGCGGCCCAGACAAAGACGCGCATCGTGCCATAACCGCGCGCCGTCGCATCCTGATCGTGGTTGGCCTGCTCGTCCAGCACCGTCCGCGCATTCTGCAAGCTGGGGCGGATGATCCACTGCTCCAGACTGACATGCACGCGGCGCAGCAGCGGGCTGTATTGAGCCACTTCGTCTCTGAGCGCCTCGTCCACCCCGGCAAGGCCGTGGGAGCGCAGGCCGTCCATCACTGCCGCCAGCAGATCCGGATCGTTCATCTGATCCAGCGCCTTGAGCCGGCGGAGGCGATTCAATCCCAGAAAAATCCCCCAGAAGAAGAGGCAGAGAATCGCGGCGGCCGCGGCAGCCGAGGGAGTTTGCGGATCGAAGGCCTGCCGGATCGGATTGCCAACTGGAACCAGCAGCCCCAGCGCCAGTGAGGCTGCAATGCCCACCAGCACGCCGAAGATGGCGGCGTTTCTGCGCTGCTCCGGCTCCGGTTTCATCAGAATGTTGGGGATATCCGGCGGCACGGGAAGCAGCAAAGACTCGGGAGGTTCGGGAGACTCAGGACGCTCCCGAGGCTCCCGGCGCTCGGAAGGCTCCGGCAGAGACGCTTCCGGTTCATCCTCGGGCAACTCGATCTCGGTTGCAGTTGTCTCCTCTCGCCACAGCCGGAACTCCGGATCGGCATTCCAGGCAATCCGTTCCCTCACCGTCCGGCAGATATTTTCCGAGGGGTGTTCCAGCGTCGCCAGCCATGAGATGGTCGAGCCCTCCACGCGCACAAAGTCCGCCAGAACCCAGCCCGCCGCAAGCTGGTCGCCCACCAGCGCGCGAAGCCGCTCCAGTACTGCTGCTGAATCCACGTGAGCGCCTTGATACTGAACCCTTACCGGAGTAAAAAGCACAAGAATTTGCGGCATCGCTTCCTCTCGAAGTTCCCTCACTGCATATTAGCTTCTCTGCCATTGCCAGACATCGCAATCCGAGCCGGTTCCCCATGGCCAATCGGCGTCCATCCCACTCCAAAACCCGCCTTCGCTGCCAGACCGCGCGCAACCCTATAGCTTTCGATGCTATCCGGGTCGACAAAGAAGAAAAAGAAATCGGAACTGTTGTCCTTTTCCACCAAAAGTTTCTGAAAATCCGAGCCGGGGGTCTGTATTGCGGCTTGGTCCTCGCCCTGATTCGGCTTTCTGCGCACCAGAATCGAAACATCCAGATGCGCGCTCGACTGGAAAAAATCCTTGTTGACCGCCGCCTTTGCCTCGCCGCTGACCTGTAATTGCTCTGTTTCAAAGGCGCGCGCGGAGTACTTGCCAGCCCAGTCGCCGGCGGATGAAACCGTCGGTTCGCCCAGTCCCGCGCGCAGCTGCTTCTCCAGCGCATCCGGTTCGAAGATCACAATCCTTCCGCCCGAACAAAGCACCCAGACGGTTTCTTCCAGCGCCGGCTTCTGCCGCGGCACCCTCTTCACAAGCACGGCTGCGCCGGTCAAAAGCGAAGCAAAGATCAGCACCAGTAGCAGCGCGCCAACCCCGGTTGTCAGCAGCAATGCCTCCGGCATCAGCCAAGGCCCCTCAAATTGTGCCCGCCGCCTTCGCTTCATCGCATCTTCTCCCCAGAAGCAATCAGGCGCAGCCCTCTGCCCTCTTCAATTGGTTCGGACGCGATCTCAATCTTGCGCGCCTCAAACCGCGCCGCAAAGCGCTGGAAGCTCTTGAATCCCGCGGGCCGCACCGCGATCAGCGCGTAATGCGTCTGCCGGTGCGCGTCCAGATAGTCAAGCAGCGGGTCCATGGCGTTGGACTGCGGACCGTCCACTTTTTCCACGTCTCCTTTGGCGTTCACGCGGCTCCAGCTACCGTCCGAATTGGTGTACAGAACAAAGTTCTCCTCGATTCGCCGCAAGCCTTTTGAGCTGTGCCAGATAGCGTGGCTGCCATCCCATTCGATCAGAACCGGAACCTTGCCCTGCGAATCGGCCTGCGCAAGCCATCCAACTTCAGCCCCCGCGCCCACGTCGATCGCTCCCTTGCTCAGCGTGACCAGCAGAAGCGTACCCAGCAGGCAAAGCAAGACGCCAGCCAGCGGCAGCAAATCAAAGTGATCCTTTTCGCCCGAGTGTTTGCCTGCAAGTCGCATCGCACTCCCGCCAAGTTCCGCCAATCGATCCGGGAAGCAACGGTTGCCGGGCGCACTTCAAGGGCGGGGATGAAATGCCCAGGACGACTCCAGGCGCGCAGCCAGACTTGTGCCGGAGATTGGTGGAATGCTAGCACGGAGAGTTACTGCATTGCAAGGGTTTGCGCACCAAAAATGGGATTTGGGAAGATGCAGGGAAGAGGGAGCCTCCTGCCAAATTCCCCAATCCCGGCAAGCAGGTCGGCAGCGGCGGCATAAGGAACCTTTGTGCCCCATCTTTTCAGCGTTCTTTGCGGAATAGGTGTCCCCAGTGACCAGGGCAATTGCATTTGAAGTTTGGCTGAAAGGTGAAAGACGGTTGTTTTGGAGGTTCTGAAGCGAGGGCTGAGTTTGAGAAAGACCGGCAGAAAGCTGTGGCGGAAATCGGCAAAAAAGGG
>Ga0181516_10000239_pt1 | contig 56025 bp, 46 predicted proteins | sample PEATcosm2014_Bin_25_FD_121104 | JGI IMG/M metagenome (GOLD analysis project Ga0181516, IMG submission 121104) | Peatland microbial communities from MTU Mesocosm Facility, Houghton, MI, USA - PEATcosm2014_Bin01_10_metaG | ecosystem: Environmental > Terrestrial > Soil > Wetlands > Peat | place...
ACGGCCTCCAACTCATACGACATTAAACAGGACTATGGACGCGCCAGTTGGGCCACGCGCAACATGCTCTTCCTCATGGGCACTTACACCGGCCGATGGGGCATCAGCTACAATCCCTTCTTGATCGCGCAAGCTGGCAAGCCCTTCAACATCGTTACCGGCAACGATCTGACCGGAGATAACTTTCTCAACGACCGTCCATCGTATGCAAATCCGTCGAATTTATCGGATAAATCTGAATGCATTGCCGATCCAACGCAATACGTGCAGACCAGCTATGGCTGCTTCAACACCACGCCTGCAGGCGGCTATACGCCGATTCCCATCAACATGGGCAACGGCCCAGCCTCAGTGGCGGTGAACCTGCGCATCAGCCGGTCATGGGGTCTTGGACCTAAAACCGCCACAACTGCAGGCGCAGCGCCCGCGGGCGGCGGATCTGGCGGTCATGGCGGAGGCGGGGGATATGGCGGCCCATTCGGCGGCGGAGGCGGGCGCGGCGGTCCGGGAGGGCCCGGAGGCCCTGGCGGAGGCGCCAACAGCACTGGTCACAAGTACGCTCTCACCTTCAGCGCCCAAGCCCTGAATCTCTTCAACGACATCGACTATGGAAGCCTCGCTGGAACTCTGGGGAGACCCAACTTCAACAAATCAAGCAGCCTGGCTGGAGGAGTCTTCTCTTCTGGCGCTGCCGCGCGACGCGTCTTCCTTCAGGCCGCCCTCACCTTCTGATCGAAAACGCAGACAAATCAAGCGGGCCGGAGCATTGCGCTCCGGCCCGCTTGATTTGAATCTGCCTATCGATATTACCGGGCCGCGCCGACCGTCGCCGCCTGCCCGCCGCCCGCCACAAAGGCATCCGTCAGCGAGATCACTTTCATCTGCGATTTCAGGGCATCCAGAGTAGCAGCGCTAGTCACTGCAATCTCCACCATCTCGCCCGGCAGCAGGTCGAAGTAGTTATCGGAAACCTGCGCATCCAGGCTGCCGAAAGAGAGATAAACGCTCCGCGCCAGTTCGGCAGAAGTTATCCGCACCTTGTAACTCCCCTTGGCTCCGCTCGCATCAACTTTCAGTTGCGCCGGCTTCAGATGCACGCCCTTGGTCGGCGCAAGATAGACAATGTTGCGCGAAAGCTGCGCACCGCCCGCCGCAACCTCCGCCACCACAAAGACACGCGACGTATCCGTAGCGCCGGCGTCGGCCAGCTTCTTCAGCGGCCAGTCCAGATAGACCTTGCTCGTGAGCGGTGTAACATCCACTGCGCGTGTCTCATCCAGCATCACCTTGCCGTCAAAATTCATCAGCCGCACGCGCAGCGTAGCCGCCTCGGCCTTCACTTTATCGCTGACAATATAAACCTTCAGCGCGCCTTCTTCCACGTGCGGAGAAACCAGCACCGGCGCATAGAAACGCCGCGCATAGTATTGCAGCGCCTTCCATCGACCGTAATAATCGATCGACGACCATGAAGCCACCGGCCAGCAGTCATTCAACTGCCAGAAGATCGAGCCCATCGTCTCCGGCCGCGAACGCCGGAAGTGTTCCGCGCCAATTTTGATTCCTTCAGCTTGCAAGACCTGACTTACATAAAGAAAACTCGCAAAATCCTTGGGTTCGGAGTAATCCCGAAGCAGATAATCGTGAATAATCGCGTTGCCTTCGTTGTTTTTCTGATGCGCCAGCATCACCGGCGTGAAGATATTCGCGCGATCCGCGGGCTCTGTAAATGCCTCAACCGTCTTCATCTCCGGAAAAGATTGAAACCCATACTCGGAGACAAAGCGCGTCCGATGCGTCTCATAAGTGTCGAACGGTACGCGCCCATGCCATACATCCCAGATATGATCGTCGCCGGTATGATAGGTCGCGGTCACCGGCTCATAATCGGCGCTCGGCGAACTGGGCCAGTACGGAGTCTCCGCGTCCAACCGTGCAACTACGCGCGGCAGAATCCCGCTGAACTCAGTCAGATAATCCTGCCACATCTGGTACTTCACATCGAGCGGCAGCACCTTGCGCGCATCCCAATTCAGCGAACTTTCCGTCTCATTATTGCCGCACCAGATCACAATACTCGGATGATTGCGCAGCCGCCGCACCTGGTCCTCGGCTTCGGCTTCAATATTCTGTTTGAAGGCATAAGTCCCCGGCTGCCAGTCATTGCCAAACATGAAGTCCTGCCAGACCATGATGCCCAGTTCATCGCAGATTGCATAGAACTCGTCTGTCTCGTAATAGCCTCCGCCCCAGTGGCGAATGATATTCATATTCGCGTCTTTTGCCGATTGCAGAATTCGCCGGTAATCCGCCGTCGTCACGCGATTGGGAAAGCTATCGAAGGGGATGACATCCGCGCCTTTGGCAAAGACAGGAATTCCATTCACCACTAACTCAAACGACCGTCCCCACTTATCTAACTGACGATTCAAAACAATCGATCGCAAGCCAGTCTTTGTCTTCCTCAGCTCGGCCTGTTGCCCGCCCGCGCTTAACTGCGCTGTAAATTCATAAAGCGGCTGATCGCCGTAACCGGCCGGGTACCAGAGCTTAGGCTTCTCAATCTCGATCGGCAGATCGATGATATTGCGACCCGCATGAACATTGACGATCGAGCTTTCCATCGCCGCTACTCCGTTATTGGAATACCGCACACTCACCTTGGCCGAACCATTGCCGGCCGCCTCTATCTCCACCTCGGCATCCAGATGCGCCACGTCCTTGGTCACGTCGCGCTGGCGTATCGCAAAGTCGGCAATGCGCACTTTGTCCCAGGCCTCAATCCGCACCGGCTTCCAGATGCCGCTGGTCACAAAGCGCGGGCCCCAATCCCATCCGTACTCATAAGCGGGTTTGCGTATATAGGTCTTGTCTTCGGTCTCCGACTTCAGCCGGAAGGCATCACCCGCGGCCACTTCGGCAGCAGCCTTGATCGGCGATGGAAAGACCACGCGCAGCAGATTCTTGCCCGTGTGCAGATGCGCCTTCGCCGGCACTCGCCAAACGCGAAAGCTGTTCTCGGCCTTGAGCAGCACAGCACCGTTGAGAGAAACCTCAGCCGCCGCATCCAGCCCGTCGAAAACAAGGTCCACATTGGAGCGGGCCAGCAGTACCGGCGTCACCTCGAAGCTCAGCCGGTACTCCCAACTCTCGTTTTCAATCCATTGCAGTTTGGCCTCGTTGTCGCGAAAAAACGGGTCGGGGATCTTCTTGTTGGCCAGCAGATCCAGATGCACGTCGCCCGGCACGGTCGCCGGTAGCCAGCCGCTCTCACCCGTTTGCGCAGCCGCAACCTGCCGGAATTGCCAGCCATGATTCAGTTCCAGCACCGCATTCTGCCCCAGCGCCGCCTGCGCCTGAGCCCGTTGATTCTCCATGCCCGCTCCCATACCCAACAAAGTACAACAGATTGCCAACTGAAGCATCCCTTGCCGCATTGCAAACCCTCCAAGGCCTTTCTACAGCCGCATTCGCGGCTTCAAATCAAAACACAAAATCCGATGATAACGCTATCATGCGGACTCAACAAAACCGGCCGCAACACTATCCTCTATCGGACGCGATAACTCTCCGGTAGAGCGCCTCCCATTCATCGGCCTTGGCCTCCATGCTGAACTGGCTTTCAACACGCTCCCGCGCCGCGTGCCCCAGCCGGCTGCGTTCCTCTGCCGACATGCGCATCAAACCCAGCATCGCCAGCGCCAGGCTCTCCGGACTGCCAGCGGGTACAATCCTACCCGCCTCGCCAATCAGTTCACGAACACCGCCCACATCGGTCGCCGCAACTACTTTTTCCATCGCCATCGCCTCGCCAACCGCCAGCGGCATTCCCTCCCAGGCCGAGGCCAGCACAAATCCGTCAGCGGCATCGAGCAGCCCGGCCATATCGCGCCGCAGTCCCAGCCAGCGCACGGAATCGCCCAAACCAAGCTCATCCGCCAGCGTCTTCACAACCGCCGCCTCCGGCCCTGCCGCCTCTCCCGCAATCCAAAGCCGCGCATTGGATTCCGCCGGCACCTCCACAAACGCCCGCAGCAAATTCGGATAGTCTTTTGCCGGCACAATCCGTCCCACAGCCAGCCAGATAAACTCGCCGCCTGCGCCCATCTGCGCCCGCGTCCATTCTCTCCGCTCCAGACTCGGCGCAAATTCCGCCGTATCGATTCCGTTTGTCAGCACCACACATTTCCGCGCCGGAACCGCCTTGAGCCGAACAAACCGGTCGGCCGCGGCCTGGCTTACGGCGGTGGTCCGGCAGCAGAGCAGATCGGTCAGCCGATAGGCCGCCATGCGCGCCCGCGAGCCTTCATATACATTGTGAATCGTTGATAAAACCGGCACAGGATAAATCAGCCGCAGCAGCCGCGCCGCCATATTTGCCGGGAAGGTATGGCTGTGAATCAAATCCGGTTGAAAGCCGCGCATGGAGCGCCGAGCTCTAGCCAAGCCGGTCAGCAGGCCCAACGGCGTCTTGCGCGTCTCCAGGCGCATCACCTCGACGCTCGTCGGCCACTCTTCTCTTCGCTCTGCTTCCAGCACCACCAGCGCAACCGCATGGCCGCGCGCTTTCAGGCCTTCCGCCAGCGCCACCACCTGCCGTTCCGCTCCGCCGATGCCCAGCGAGGTGAGCATATACGCGATCCGCATTCCAACCCACGCCCTGCCGGAGAACCGGTTGCAACGATCATAACCCGCGCCCTCAACCCCTGGAAGCCTCTCATTCTGTCAACCTCCCGATTTGGACCCGTCCAGCCCCAAATCCTCTTTAGCGCACACCCATGTTGCCCCACGCACGTCGCATCAACTCGCCGCCTGCCGATCTGGTAAACTGTGAGTGTTTTCCAGAACAGCGAGGGGATTCCATGGAACTAGGCGAGTGGGTGAAGACAAATGTCGATTACGGCCGGCGGCTGGTGGATTCAGGTATTGACGGAGCGCGTTCCGGTCAGGAAGAGTTTCTCGACGGCAAGCCTCTCACTCCTTATCTGGGCGAGTCGGTCAAGGGTGCGCTAGTTCCGGCGGCCATTGGCGTCTGTGTCGGCGTTCTGGCGGGCTATCCCATCTGGAAGAAGAAATCTACCGCCCTATCGCTGGTCTACGGCTTGCTTGGCGGCGCCATCGGCCTCACCACTGGCCTTGCCTGGAACAGCCGCCATCTCAGCGCCAGCGTCGCTGAAGGCGCGTGGAAGAATATCTCCAAGGTCCGCGATGAGGAATGGCTGAACAAGCACCCCATCGATTACGCCTGAGATTGCTGGTTTTATATACGGGCTATAGCGTTTTCACGGGTCGTGCAAGGAAGCTCCGCGCCCCAGCCATTTCATCAACTGTGTGAAATGGATGGGAAACCATAAGAAATAGGCCAGGCTTTAGCCCTGAGGCAAATTCTTCTCCCGGCTCATCCCTTGAGCGCGGCCAGAATCTCCTCGGTCGAGCGCACACGCCCCAGCCGGGGAAAGATGCGCTCGATGCTGTTGGTGTGGCTCTGGGCGGTCATTCCGGTCATGGCATCTTCGGCAAAGATCATCTCGTAGCCGCGCTCATAGCCGTCGCGCGCCGTGCTCTCAACTCCAAACTCCGTCGCAATACCACAGAGAACGATGGTCGTCAGTCTGCGGCGGCGCAGTTGCAGGTCAAGATCAGTCCCGTAGAACGCGCCCCACTGCCGCTTCATAATCACAATATCGCCGGGCTGACGGTCGAGTTCGGGAACCAGCTCGCTCCAATCCGGCGGCAGCGCGCCGGGTCTGCTCCAGCCCTGGTCGGTGGGCGTGTGTACGCGGTCGGCGCCGTCCAGAGAGCCGCCCACATGCACCAGCACCGGCTGCGCTCCCGCGGCGCGCGCGGCAGTCAGCAGACGCGTTGCGTTGGCGATGACGGTAGATTTCGAGTGCGGCGCTCCGCCGGGCATTCCGGCTATGCCTTTTTGCAGATCGATAACTACAATCGCCGTGCGACGCGGTTCGAAGGCGAAAGCAACTGCAACTTCCTGTTGATCTGGCATAGCTCGTTTCTCCATTTGTCTTTCCACTGCTTCCCGGACTGCGTCCTTTAAGCTAATCCCAAGCTTTCGTCTTATTTCGCTTGGAATTACTACATGTGATCCACTCACCGTTTCAATTTCCGATTTCTCATCGCTCATCACTGTATTCCTTCCTCAGCCGGAATAATTCCCATCTCCTTGTAAATCGGCCGAATCTGCCGCCGCAGCGCGGGCAGCCGCGTGGCGAACCAGGCCGCGCCCAGCACCACCACCGCGCCGTTGACGATCACCGTCCAGGGCGCGCCGAACTTGTGCGCCATCGTCCCAGCCAGCAGACTGCCAAAGGGCGCCATGCCCATGAAGGCCATCGTATAGTAACTCATCACTCGGCCGCGCTTGTCGTCGGTGACAATGGTCTGGATGACTGTATTGCTGGCCGCCATGCCCTGCATCATGCCCATACCGGCAATGAAAACCGTAATCATCGAGAGCCAGAACCAATGCGAGAGTCCGAAGCCGATCAGCCCCAGGCCAAAAACCGCCGCCGCGATGGGGATCATCCTCACCAGCCCGCGGACTGTTCTGCGCGCGGCCAGCGAGAGCGCAGAGAGCAGCGCGCCCATGCCCATCGAGCCCATCAGAAATCCCAGCGTATGCGGCCCGCCATGCAGCACCCTGGCCGCAAAGATCGGCATCAGCACCACAAACGGCATGCCCATCAAGCTCACCACGGCAAAGAGCAGCAGAATCGTCCGTATGGGCAGAAACTCGGAAACGTAGGTCCATCCGGCGGTCAGCTCGGTAAGCATCGAAGTGGCCTGGCGCGCGGCCACCGGTGCGTGCACGCGCATCATCAGCAGCGAGACAATCACGGCGATGTAGCTGATGCCGTCGATGAGAAAGCACCAGCCCTCGCTCGAGACCGCGATCAGCATTCCCGCCAGCGACGGGCCAATCAGCCGCGCCATATTCACCATCGACGAGTTGATGGCGATGGCGTTCTGCAAGTCGCGCTTGTCATCTACCATCAGAATCATGAAGCTCTGGCGGCCCGGCATGTCGAAGGCGTTGACGCAGCCCTGCATCACGCTCAACGCCAGCAGCAGCGGGATCGTAATGTGGCCCGTGAGCGTCAGCGCGGCAAGAGTCAGCGACTGAACCATGGAAAGCGTCTGCGTCCACACCAGCGCCTGCCGCCGGTCAAGCCTGTCCACCATCACCCCGGCAAAGGGCGCCAGCAGAAAGGTGGGAATCTGCCCGGCAAAGCTGACCGTGCCCAGCAGCAGCGCCGAGCCGGTGAGCCGGTAAACCAGCCAGCCCGTCGCCACGCGCGTCATCCACGTGCCGATCAGAGAGATCGATTGCCCGCCGAAAAACAGCCTGAAATTGCGATGGCGCAGCGCCCGCCAGGCATGAGAGAGCCCAGCGTTGGCGCGCGCCTCCGCTACTCCCACGGCTTCCGCTTCCTGATCTTTGTCGCCGCTCAAGATTGCCGCCTCATAGGCAGTTTATCGTGGCGGGCGTAACGCGATGGGCGTTACAAGTTTGGCGTCACGATGCGCTCGGCAAGATCGGGCGCGGCCATCTGGAAGTGCTTCGCGTTCCAGGTGTAAATCCGCTCGGCATGAACCTTGCGCGCGCAGGCCAGCAGCAGGGCGTCGTAGATAATGCCGCCGGGCAGCTTCAGCGCTGCCGTCCGCTGGATCGCCTGAAAGACCTCCTCGGAGGTCAGAGCGACGCAGTCGAGGTTGGTTTTGCATTGTTCAACGATCAGCGTGGCCTGCTCCGGCTGGAGCCTGTTGGGCGGTCTCATGCCGGTGAGCGAGGCATAGAGTTCGGCCATGGTGTGCGCGGCGCAACAGGCCTCTTGCGGAGCGAAGCGCGTCAGCAGCCTGAGGCTGACTTCATGACGCAGATCGGCTGCGCGCACGGCGGCCACCAGCACTGAGGTGTCAAAGAACGCCTTCATTTGAGGCCGCTGCCTTCAAGAATGCGATCCATCCGTTCGGCATAACCCTGCCGGATCACTTCGGAAACATCTTCATTCGTCAATGGTGTCAATGAGTCGCTGTGGACCACCCACATTCCGTCTTCCATCGCCAGCCGGGGCTCAGAGAAGGCCGGCTCGAAGACCAGCCGGTCGCCGACGCGTTCGATGGTCAGACGGGTGCCGGGAACCAAGTGCAGGTCGTCGCGCAGCCTCTTGGGAACCACGATCCGTCCCGCCTTGTCGATCTCCACAATGGCATTCATAAATACCATTTTACCATTGAGAATGGTATTTGTGGTTTTAGTAGCGTCCCAAAAAGAGTTGAAAGTTTATCTCAACGGCAAGCATGACCGGGACCGGCACACCATTCTTCATCGCGGGCTTGAATCGATATTTATGCACCGCCTCTACGGCCTTCTCATCCAGCCCATAGCCGAGATGGCGCACCACATGCACATTTTGTGGCATTCCTTTTACATCGACGATTAAAGCGATCAGAACTCTCCCTTGGTATTTATTCCGCCGCGCCTGATCGGAAAACTCCGCCTCAGGCTGGTACACGACGACGGGAGGTTTGACATCGCCTCCAACCTCATAGGCAGGGTGATTCCCGCTGCTCAGGCCCTTGGTTGAGCTCTCCGCCAATTGAAGAAGATCCAGCTCCGGCGGATTGGAGATATCTTTAAATTTTTGTGTCGGCTGCGATGTCAGTTGCAACCAAATTGTCTTCTTGCCCGTATCATCCTTTTTCTCTATGGTGCAGGCCTCCAAACCAACCTCAACCGACTGCGCAACGACGGCCGGAACGCCCTGAAATGTTCCGGGTTTGAAGCGATCCACCGCTGCAATTTTCAGTGCAAAGTCATCCAACTCCGAACCCAGCGCATTGATAAACATGATGTCGAACGGCTTGCCCGTCGTATCTACAAGAAGAAATAGTTCGACTTTGCCGTTCACCTCATCCTTCTTCTTGCACTTTTCATCTGGCATTGGAGGCAGGTTGAGTGGAAGAAGCTCCGGTGCCGTCACTCCAGGCCCAGCGGTATAAGTCTTGACCTTGGCCGGTTGCGCATCCGGCGGCGCAGACGAAGCGGAAGCAGTAGCCTGCTGCCCGCTACAAACGCTCACACCTGACACGGCCAGCAGCACGCCAACGTAAAACAAGCGCATAATTCCTCCACGAACTCTCCACGGCAAATCTACCACACGAATCTCAGAAAAAGGTAAGGAGTATACTGGAAAAGGTAAGGAGTTGACCGCCATGGCCACTGCCGCAAAACCGGTGTCCGCGCAAATTTTTCGCGCCAAAGTCACCAGCAAAGGACAAATCACCGTTCCTGTAGCGATTCGCCGCTCTCTGGGCGTCAAACCAGGCGACAATATCCGTTTCGAGCAGCAGGAAGGCGGTATCCGCGTACTTCGCGACGCGGGAGAAAACCCCTTTGAAAAATGGCGCGGGATTGGCGGCTTTCCCGGCATGGGAAAGGGCCGTGAAGCCATCGTAGCCTATTTCAGAGAGATGCGCGGCCATGACGATCTCGATTGACGCGAATGTAATCGCCGCCCTCTGGAATGAAAAGGACGCGTTGAATGAAGTTGCGGTTAGAATCTTCGGCAATCTTGTTGACCATGAAAAATTCGTGGTCTCAGGGCCTGTCTATTCGGAGTTGATGGCTGGACCACTCAGAGATGAAGCGTCCTTGGATTTGTTTTTCGCCGACACTGGAATCAAAATTGACTGGACGATGGATGAAGAAATCTGGCGTGTTGCGGGCCGTGCTTACGATGGCTACACTTTGCGCCGCAAAAAAAGCGGCTCTGGACCTCCCCGGCGCATTCTGGCTGATTTTCTGATTGGCGCGCACGCATTGGTTCGCAATTATTCTTTGCTCACAATCGATTATGAGCATTACGAAATTGCATTCCCTGCGCTACATATCATTCCTGTATGAGGGCGTTTCCAATCATCTTTGTGAATTCTCTCGCCCGTCAATCAGCGCTGGAATCCCATCCAAAATCAGATAGCCGCGGCTGCACCCAACGCAGATCAGTTTGCTCTCTTCAAGGCGAAGCTCGCCCAGACAGGCCGGACAGGCCAGAAGATCAAGCAGGGATGAATCAATGCCAGAGGGATGCTTCGCGCCGGAAGGATCGATTGGGGAATCGGCAGCCATAAGCAGGCTACTGAACCGTTGCGCCAGCGCCGGAACCGGAGGCCGAATCAGTTGGAGGCTCGGGGCCGGCGGCATGGCCGTTCGTCTTGGGCCGGCTGGCAAACTCGGCTTCGATGCGCTGGATTGTTCCCGCCTTGGCCGACTCGTACGCTACGCGAATCCCGTTATAGATGGCGCGGTCGTTCGAGGAGCCGTGGCCGATGATGCAGACGCCGCGGACGCCCAGCAGGTGCGCGCCACCATACTCGCGATAGTCGAGGCGGTGGCGGAATTCATTGAAGGCCTTGCGGCTCAGCAGCGCACCCACCTGGGCGGTCACGGTGCGGGTGAGCGACTCGCGCAGCACATCGCGCACAAAGCGGCCCACGCCCTCGCTGGTCTTCAGAGCCACATTGCCCACAAAGCCGTCGCAGACAATCACGTCGGCAAGGCCGCTGAAGATGTCGCGCCCCTCCACGTTGCCTACAAAATGGATCGGCAGCGCCTTGAGCAGCGGGAAGGCCTCATGCGTCAGGTCGTTGCCCTTGGATTCTTCTTCGCCAATAGAGAGCAGTCCCACGCGTGGCGAATCGATTTTGAGAACAGTGCGGGCATAAATCTCGCCCATCACGGCAAACTGCGCCAGATTGTTGGCTTTGCAATCGACGTTTGCGCCCACGTCCAGCAGCACGCACGGGTTGCCTTTGGAACTGGGCATCGGGGTCGCCAGAGCGGGACGGTCCACGCCGGGCAGCGCGCCCAGCACCATCTTGGCCGTGGCCATGGCCGCGCCGGTGTTGCCGGCGGTTACAAAGCCGGCTGCCACGCCCTCGCGCACCAGCTTGAGACCCACGCGGATGGAGCTGTCTTTCTTGGTGCGCACCGCCTGCGCCGCCTTCTCTTCCATGCCGATGCGTTCGGTGGCATTGTGAATGACGATAGGCAGATCTTCGTTGCCCAAAGCTTCGTCGAGAAGGTCGTGCAGCTCCGCCTCCGGCCCAACCAGGTGGACGCGAACGGGCAGAGCCTTGCAGGCGAGGATAGCCCCGCGAATCTCCGCCTCGGGAGCTTTATCGGTGCCTACGGCGTCAAGAGCAATGTCGATCAGCATGGTTGCAGAGGTTACTTGGCTGCTTCCTTGACATCCAGAACGGCGCGGCCCTTGTACTCGCCGCACTTGGGGCAGGCGCGATGGGGCAGTTTCTTCTCATGGCAGGCGGGACATTCGGAAACGCCAACGGCGGTCAAAAAATCGTGGCTGCGACGGAGTGCGGTGCGGCGCGTCGAATGGCGCCTTTTCGGATTCGGCATTGCAAAATTCCTTTCGTTTCCAGCCCGTTTCAAGCCGCCCGGCCGTTTCAGGCCGCACAGTCTCTAGTCTGCCTTGCGGCTCGGGCCTTGAGCACCCTCAATTTCTTTTGGGGCTAGGTTCCTTGAACTCGATCCGGCCGCCGAGGCCTGCCAGCGCCTGCCAGCGGGGGTCGCTCGGACCCTCATCGCAGTTACAGGCCTGGCTGTTTCGGTCAACGCCGCAGCGCGGACAGAGTCCCTTGCAGTCCGGCTTGCAGAGCGTTCTGACGGGCAGGGATAAAAGCACCTGCTCGCGCAGCACATCCTCAAGCACAAGGCTGTCTCTTTGATAATAACCGATTTCGGTTTCCTGTGCCGTAATGGACCTCTCGGCGGGGTCTGAATCGGCGGCCACGGGCCGAAAGATCAGGTCGTAGTCGGCAGCCAGAGGAACCCGCACCGGCTCCACGCAGCGCGCGCAGGGAACCTCGAAGCTGCCGGCAAAATGCCCCTGCAGGCGGATGTCAGCGACAATATCCCTGGGTCCGCGATGTTCGTGCAGCACCTCGGCGTGACCGCTGGCTGAGAGCGGCCCCTGCTGCTCGGCCTCGTCGCCAAAATCCACCGCTCCGGGAGCCAGTTCCAGATCGAATTCAATCGGTTCCTTTTCAAGCTCGCTTACTTTGAATTCCATACTATGAGCCTACGGCGCTGGCAGTGGGCGAGTCAATGAGCTGGATTCTCCCGCTCCTCCTCAGCCCAAAGTTTCATCAAGCCAGGTGCAAATTCAGAAATCACTATTGCCTGGCGAGGCAACCTCGCAGTGCTGGTCCGCGCCTTGCTCACTGGTGAACTTGGCCAGCGTCTTCGGGCAACTGCGCAAAAGACATGGCCAGATATTGATCCCGGCAAGAAAACCCGCGCAAGTTCGAGACGCCGCGCACGCGGGCAACGAATCTGAATTTTAAATGGTTCACAAAATGAGTAGCTGCATCATGCTGGTATGCAACAGGTTACTAGAATTCTCAATAAATAGCCTGACACCAGTAACGTCCCGTGGCGCCGTGTATGTTGTCCATCAACCACGCATATTCCGCGAACCCCGCGAGAATCCCATTCCAGGCTAGACCTCAACCGGAGCGTTCTCGCCGATCAGAGCGCGGCGCAGCCAGAGTGGTGGATCGCCACGGAGCATTTCCTGAAGACGCACGATCACATCGGCAATTTCTTTCTGCTCGTCAACTTTTACCGTGAATATCCTGGCCTCGTTTAAAGCGAGTACAGAATAGGCGTTTAATGTCTTATTGACAAAAAGCACTGCTACGCCGGCAAGGCTTGCAACCTTCGCAACAATCTCTTTTTCATTAATTGATTCCTCCATCTTCTTGCCGCCGCCACATCCACCACCGCCACCGGGACCGCCTTTGCCATTGCGGCCCAGAGTACCCAGCGAACCCGCGGCATTTGGTCGGGCAATACTATAGGTCATTGCATCGCATTCTCGCGCGCCAGCTGTACTAACTTCGTAGACGACAATCTGCCTGGCTTGTTCAAATCCGGCGTTGACCTGGATTCTGTCTCCCGTGGCAAATGCAGCTTTCACCAATCTGTCTTTGAACAAATCATCCTCCTTCATCGTTCGCCCGAATTCTCTTTTGCTTCTTCCAAGTAAGCAGGGTTATTGGTATTGTTCCCAGCGAATAGCTTTGGAACGGAATGCTGCTTCCCAGTCATTGGCAAGAATCTCAAGCATATTAATCATTCCTTCGTAACCGAAGTAGGCGCTGTCCCTATAAAACGTCCGGTTGGTCGGCTGCAGAAGATCGCACGCCACTTTTGTGCCAAGTTCCTCGGCAAGATATTTCTCCCAAGCCGAACCAAAGACCGCATCCAGATCACTGGCAGCAAGTGCATGTTTGATTTTGAAACCATCGATGCCAAATGCGACGCGAGGCGAGATACCCAGGCGTTTCAACTCTGTCTCGAGTTTCTCCCTGGCCTGCTTCGAGTTGGAGCGAACCAAGAGTAGATCGGGGATCATTTCCAGATCCTCGAAGAGCATTCGAAGCAAACCAATCGTCATGGATGCATCCGCGGATATTGCAACCTTTGCGTTGCGATAGCGCGGGATAATCATCAGTCCGCGCCGGCGAAGCGTGTTCGTCACCAGAGTCTCGCCACTCTCAATCAACTCTTCAGCAACGGCGCTCGCATCAAAGTATTCACCCAAGGCCCGAAGCCAATTCGAGGTATTCTTCAAGCCTATTGGCAAAGGAAGGTCATGAAGTATTGTTGGCACGCCATGCTTTGCTTCCATCTCGCGCATGAAGGTGTATCCCATATCATGAGTGAGCAGGATATTCGCAGAGGCCGCTGAAGCCTTTGAGATCTCTTCGATCGAGACGTCGCTGGGAAAAACGCAATGAGTCTTGACGCCCATTGCGGACAGTACACTTTTCGTCCACTTCAGGTCGGCCCACCAGGTTGGGTTAAGACTTGCCTGTGGAGCAATCAGGTTCACAGTTCTCGGCAGCTTAGGCCCGTCCCAAGGTTGAACAAAGGAGAGCAGAGTACTGAGGCCCAGATCCATCCCAGCATATAAGTCTCCACGAAAGCCGCCCGAGTGCATCGGAATAAGGCGCGCCCCAACTTTGGATTGCATTGACCGGCAAAGGCCTTCAATATCCTCGCCTATAATGTCGGCTGAGCAGGTACCAACCACAAACATCACCTTGGTCTTGTATGTGGCATCCGCCTTGAGGATCAGATCGCGCAGCTTATCCGTCGCGCCCATGATGATGTCCGTTTCAAAGAGCCGCGTGCAAGCTACCTTGCGCTGCGTAAAATCAGTTTCGTGATTATCGTAGCCCAGAGCTACGGTGGACGCGCAACCCTGCGGCGAGTGGAGAACTATGCTGATGTCGCGGATGCCCGCAATGATGTTGCTGACGCCTTCAAGAGCGCAGCCGACCACCGGATCGTGCGAGCTGGTGCAATCCTGAAAGATCAGTTCATTGAGCATTGGCCCTTCCTTCTCTGCCCGGCATACATCGTGCAGTCCGGCATGTCATGCGCGAGCTTGCCAGTGAGGGACTGAACCGAAACCAGCCCGGAGTTTTTCGGAAAGACAATTCTCTTGCTCATTGCGCTACGCGGCCTGAATGCATAATCGAGCGAGGTCTTGATGCACTTGGCAACCTTCAGCGCTCCGAGATAACCGAACCTGGGGCGGTTCAGAATCGCATTTAGATCGACAAGCGGAATATTTGGGAAGCTCAGAGACGAGCCGAAGTAAACCGTCTCCATTGGATTGAGGCTGCCCAGAAGTTCCAATAGCTCAGCTTCAGTCTGCTGCATGGATTCATACTTGCCGAGGGCCAGCGTGCCCTTGGTGATTAGAATCTCCGGATCAAGTCCGGTTTCAAGCAGGTAGTCAATGCTGGTTTCACGCGCCTCCGCACTCCATGGGTGAAAGTTATAGACGATGGCGCGCATCTTGAAGTCGCGCTCCAGCATGTGGGCGATCGAAAGCGACTTAATCGCGTCATGACCTTCAACGATGGCCGTTTTGCCGACCAGATGGCTCTTGACCAGCTCATACTCGTCCTTGATGGATTCGTATTCGCGCCGCATCAATGCCTCGGCTTCGGCAGTCTTGCCCAGGTACTTTGCGGCGCCCATGATCCATCGCTCGGTGGCGGCAATTCCATAAGGGAGGATCGTCGAGTTGAGAGGCGTTCCAAAGGCATCGCGCATCGCCGAACCTATGGCGTAACCAAGATCAAGACACAGCGCGCAATTCACTGCCACGCTGGGAGCGCGCTGCAACTCTTCAAGCGAGCAATTGCCGGCGATTACTGAATGAACTTTGCCGCCGATGCCCTCGATCAAGCGCACAAGCTCTTTGACATCCGTGTCTACTTCCGTGCGCTCGGGGCCCATCTTAGCGCCCACGATATTCACATATCCAGCAAGTTTTTCTCTACTCTCTTCCGTAGGCGCCTGCATCAACTTGGTGATCTCGCGGAAAACGAGGTCGAATCCGCTGCGATACTCGCCGGCGAAGCCCTCGCAGTGAATTGCCATCACTTTTGCACTAACTTCCGACTGAATCTTTGAAGCTACCGCATCAACATTGTCCCCTATTATTCCGGTCGCGCAACTGGTGGCGACAAAAATAACATCCGGCCTGTATTTTGCATCCACCTCAAGAAGCGCGGCTTGAAGCTCGCGCTCTCCACCGTAGACAATCTGGCTTTGTTTGAGATTTGTGCTGACAACCGGCTCATATGGGGCGGCGCTGTTTCTGCTGTTGGTCAGCTTGTAGGCCTGCTTAACACCGAACGCGCAGCCGCTCGGCCCATGCGTGAGCAGTATGGAATTGCGAATACCACTCAGAATCTTCGAAGCAGTCCAGAATTTGCATGGACGCGTGTGGCTCCCCTGGAGCGTGGTCGGAATCTTTCCTTCTTTTGCCAGTTGATATAGATGGCTTAGCGAGCCATGAAATACGACGCTTTCAGCGACAGTCGGTGTTGTAACTGAATCGGACTTTGGCATGGGCGTCTCCTGGCAGAGCTACGTGTTTACAACCGCGCAACGCATACTTGCATTCGATGCTCACGATGCTCTCTGTCCTCGTTAGGCTGCGAATTGTATTGGGCAGCAAGAAGAACAAAGCAAGACAGTCGAGTGCCGATTATCGACTGCCCCGCGAATACTACTCTCATTCATGCACTACCAGGTGTTCAGCAACCATTCGCGGTCTTTCTTGAATTCCATTTGCGCGAACAGAGTGTTGGCAATGGTCTCTCCAAGCCACATGGCGCCTTTGTAGCCAATGACCGGATTCCGGTAGATTCCCGCGCGGTCGAAGGTCGGAAAGCCAACCCGCACCATTGGTATTCCGGCATCGATGGCAATGTAACGCCCCTTCGAGTGGCCCATAATCAGGTCCAACTCGATTTCCTTGGACTTGATCCGCTTCTCAAGCTCCCAAAGGTCCGCATTGCAGACGATCTCCATGTCATAATCCACATTTTGCTGCAGATTGAGAATTCGAGGATCCTTGACATAGCCGCCGTTCTCATCGCCAAGCAAAAGTAGAACAGGCTTCAGTTCGACCTCACGGCAGAATTCCGCGAGAGCAATCACGAGATCCGGGTTTCCGTAGATTGCGACCTTTTTGTCGGCGAAGAACATGTGGGCCAGATCCGCCAGAGCGTCAAGAGCTACGCCACGCTCGCGAACCAGGGATTCCGGAATTGCCTTGCCGGTGATTTTCTGGATCTGTTGCAGCATGATATCGGTATTCCGGATGCCAATTGGCGTTGGCGTGAGTGTGGCCGGCACTTCAAAGGTCTTCTCCAAATACTGCGCCGCGCTATAGCCCTCATAGCGGCTTAATGCAATCGAAGCCGCCGCGTTGGCCGAGCCTTCAATGTCTTCCACCGTCGTGCTGCCGTGAGTAAACGAGTCCTTTGAAGGCATCATCGGAGAATCGAACGACTCGATATCTAGTAGAACGGTCGCATCGACTCCCATCTCCTTGAGATAATGCTTCAGTTCGGTGATGTCGCCTGGATTTACCCAACCGGTGAAGACATTGAGTTTTCCGTTTGCTTCGCCCTTCTTGGCTATCGTAGTCACCATCGCCTGAACGGCAACATTGTATCCACTGACGGCGCTGCCGGTATAGCTCGGCGTATGAACAGGAACCAGATGTACGACACGGCCGGGGTGATCTCTCTTCAACATTCTTTGCAGCTTGCGAATGGATCCTTCAATGTCGTCGCCGATGGTCTCAGTCGAGCAGGTCGTAATGATCGGAATAACACGAAGGCCCGGGTAGCGCTTGACAAGGCTGTCAACGCCGGCTTCGAGGCGTTTGATGCCGCCGAAGACGGCAGCTTCCTCATGCAAGGAGGAGGATGCGATGTCAAAATTCTCCTTGAAGTGCTGCGCAAAGAGAAGTCGCACAAACATACTGCATCCCTGACCGCCGTGAACCAGAGGAATGCAGTCCTTCACTCCAATTCCAGCATATTGGGCGCCGGCTGGTTGGCAGTTGAATATTGGATTGATGATGCCGGACCGTTCTTTTTGAGTTACTGAGCATCCCATATATTCCTCCTCGATTACCGTTTATACGTAGTGCGGGGTGCAATTGATTTCTTTGTCAGTAGAGCGGTTGATGCAGCTCCCCATTTTTCGAATTCTTCACCGTGATTTCATGAATTCGCTTGATAACGCCGGTAACAACGGCGAACAGCTCTTCCTTGGCGAGATGAGTCAGCCAGGGAAACTCCGACTTAACCTCGGTAGCGAGATGGTTCGCATTGGCAAAGTGCAGTCGGTCCATCGGAGTCTGGAGCTTGGGAGCCCCCCCAGTGAGAAGAATGCCCATGAGAGTGAGAACCCCATCGATGTTCTCCTCTCTGTCCGGGGCGCGCGAGACAAACTGCCATAGACAGCGCTCCTGAATGAATGTAACCAGAGATTCCGCTTTATCTGCCATTACTGCACTCCCTCCTGAATGTTCTGTCCCGCAAGAGCCCAGAGTGGCGAGTTGACGGCGTTGTAGAAATCCCTCGCCAGATTCACAAATCCCTCAAATCCCATATACGGACCGTTGTGGTAAGCGTGACCGTTTACGTAGGGAATATGAAGTTTCTTGACCAGTTCGCCGACACGTGGACCGGTGAAGATCACGTCCGGCTTGACCATTTCGATGACCTCGAAGAACTCGAGCTCGTTGCCGTCGTCGATGTACACCGTGCCCTCGCGACCGCGCGCGATAACCTTCTCGAAATCTTCCTGATGGCCAAACTTGGAGGCCATCGCAACGACTTGCACGCCCAGATCGTCTTCAACTGCGCGCGTCCAATGCCACAGGCGTGGACCGCCAGTCCAGATCGCCATCTTCTTGCCCTTGAGGCGCTCCTTGTACCAATCGAGCTTTGCCTTCCACTTGTCTTCTTCATCTTCGATCAGTGCTTCAACCTTGTCCTGAATACCAAAGAAATCGCCTACCTTCCGGAGTCCTGTCGCCATATAGCTGAAGCCCCATGAGTCAATGTCCAAACGAGGAATGCCGTACTTCTTTTTCAATTCGTTGGCGATATATCCGGCGGAGCGGGCGCAGTTCACCACGTTCAGTTGTGCACGGTGCATTCCTCGGCATTCGTCGTAGGTCGCATTGCCGGTAAAGTGCGCAAGCACCTGGATGCCGAGCTTATGCCAATATCTCTGCAAGACATCCGTGTCTCCCTGAATGTTGTAGTCGCCGATGAAGTTAATCGTGTAGGGACTGGTGATCTTTGGTTCAACCTGCCCTACTTTCTCGTGAATCCACCCCATATTCAAGACGTGGTGCCCTTTGGACTGGCTGACGCCGGCAAAACCTGGGCACTCAACAACGAATATGTCAACGTCTGGGCGTTCAGCTATCACTGCCTTTGCAACAGCCTTTGGATCATCGCCAATCAGAGCCGTCGAACACGTGGTGTAGACAAACATGCGTTTAATGGTCGGCATGGCATCGAAGGCCTCAAGGATTGACTGCTTGAGAAGCTTTTCAGCCCCGAAGACAACGTTCTTTTCCTTGACGTTGGTCGACCAAGCATACTTGAGTTGGAAGTTGTCGTTATCGCTGGGATAGCGCTTGGTGTGCCAAGTATCATACGAGCAGCCAAACGGTCCATGGATCATCTGAATGGTGTCTTTCAGCACGCCGCCAATGACCAGCTTCGCGCCGCAAAACGCGCACCCGCGCTCGGATAGTGTGCCAGGAATCGTGGCGGCATTGGAAACTGGAAGAAATTTCGTTGTGTCCTCGCCAGCCTCCTTAATGTACACATGCTGTTCCCTCTCGGGAATCAATGTGTCGCAATCGAGTAACTTCATTGGCATAGTCTTGTCTCCGCGGTCGTAGCGTTGCTTGCGGCTACGAAGGATCGACAGCGTGATTGATCGAGATGCCGCTTTCAGTCGGCTGTACAAGTTCTGAAAGCGGCTCACTCATTGCAGCCTGTTTCCTGTGTGACTTTGCTGCCCTAAGATGGCAGCAAAGCAAACGAACATCAGTCTGGAATTCCGTAGCTGACAACCATCTCTTCCAGTTCCGCCATCAACATCGGAGTTGGCACAACAAAATCCTTGTTCTCAATGATCTTGCGAGCCAATTCGGAATATTCGCTGGCCTGGTTGCATGTTTCGTCGTACTCAATGACCGTCTTCTTGTTGAATTCAGCCCTCTGCACGATGTTGTCGCGGGGAACAAAGTGAATCATCTTGGTGCCGAGCCTCTTGGTGAACTCAGCCATCAATTCCAATTCGCCGTCCACCTTGCGACTGTTGCAGATGATTCCGCCAAGCCGGACACCGCTCTGGTCGGCATACTTGAGCAGTCCGCGGGAGATATTGTTGGCAGCATACATCGCCATCATCTCGCCGGATGCGACAATATAGATCTCCTGGGCCTTGCCTTCGCGCATGGGCATCGCAAAGCCGCCGCATACAACGTCACCCAGGACATCGAAGAATGTGAAGTCGAGGTCCGGGCTATAGGCGCCCAACTCTTCCATCATATTGATAGCGGTAATCACACCGCGACCGGCGCATCCTACACCGGGCTCAGGGCCGCCCGACTCGACGCATCGAATGCCTGAATATCCTGTCTTGACGACCTTTTCGACGGTCACATTCTCCTCGCCCACGTCGCGCAGCATATCCATCACAGTGTCCTGCGGCTTGCCGCCGAGGATCAGACGAGTCGAATCGGCCTTCGGGTCGCAGCCATGAATGAATACCTTCTGGTTGAAACGATGCGCCATCGCGCCCGCAGTGTTCTGTTGCGTCGTGGATTTACCGATTCCACCTTTACCATAGAAAGCGATTTTCCTTGTCATGGTGACTCCTCCTTCGGAACTGGATATTCTCCCCATCCGTCTTGCATGGTTTAGGGTTTGTTGTTTCTGACCTGCGCTTAGTTCGCCACTGCAAACTCAGGGAGACAAAAAATGTGTCGCTGGGCTTTGAGTCTTGCCGTACGCATGAATAGATGCAAGACGTGTGCCAAACAAAAGAACAATGAGGCGAGCGACATGTATCGTTTCGATAGATACAGCCGTGCAATTAGATAATCCGTGCATAATGAGAATGATACTGGCGCAAGATATTATTTCAAGTATTTCTGCGGTCGTGCCCGCGGTTCATTACGAATCCATAAACAGCGGATTTTCTGGAGAGCGGCTTACAGAAACCGTTCGAAGTTGTACATGCCGGTGAAGGAATGTGCAATTCCGTCCAACGCGGGAGTTTCGCGGACACTACCTCTCGAACACGTATTGTGCACATAAATGAACAATTGGATGTTGTGGTCCGCCATTCCGCGGGATGCGCCGAAGTGGAACGGCATATGACGGCCATCTATGAGCATGTAACGAGCAATGGAAACAAGCAGAATTGTCTTTGAAAAAACCGAGGCTTTTCAACGGCTACTGTGCCGAGAATTTGTGAACTCTATCGAGCTTGAGCTGTCGATTGTTTCTTCTTATCGACAAGCCGGAAGTCTTTATAATTGATTCCGAATTTCTCCATGCGGAGAGTGAGTATTCTGCGCGTGAGGCCGAGTTCTCTTGCAGCCTCTGTCATGTTGCCATCTTGCGTCTTCAAGGCATCCACAATCATCTCGTATTCGATAGCTCCGAGCCGGGCACTGAGTCCGCCTTTTTGCACCGTGCCCGACAGGACAGGCGTCTGTAGAGAAGGAGGCAGATCGTAGCCGTGAATCACGCCGCCTTCAGAGAGAATCGTCGCCCGTTCAATCACGTTTTCCAGTTCGCGGACATTGCCGGGCCAGTGATAGCTCATCAGCATATTCAGCGCGGGAGTCGAGATTCTCTTAACATCCTTTTTGCACTCCTTCGCATAGCGGGCAACAAAGAAATCCGCCAGGGCGATGACATCGCTATCGCGGTCGCGAAGAGGCGGAATAGTGATAGGAAACACGTTCAGCCGGTAGTAGAGGTCTTCGCGAAAAGTGCGCTCTTTCACCATCTCGGTAAGATCGCGATTCGTTGCCGCGACTATGCGAATATCCACTTTGATGGCCTTGTTACTCCCGACCCTTTCAAGCGTCTTTTCCTGAAGCACGCGCAACAGCTTTGCTTGTGCAGGCAATGGAAGGTCGCCTACCTCGTCCAAAAAGATCGTTCCGCCATCCGCCTCCTCGAAGCGGCCTTTCCGGAAGTTGGTTGCACCGGTAAACGATCCCTTTTCGTGGCCGAACAATTCGCTTTCAACGAGGTTTTCGGGGATGGCGGCGCAGTTGAACTGGATCAGAGGTGCTTCTTGACCGAGCCCGGAATAGTGAATTGCGTTGGCTACCAATTCCTTTCCCACGCCGCTCTCGCCCAGGATCAGCACCGTGGTCTTGGTCTTGGCAACCTTCTCGACGAGAGCATAGACCTCAAGCATTCCTTTGCTGTTTCCAATGATGTTCGAGGGGCGGAACCGGTCCTTGAGCGCATTCTGAAGGCGCCGGTTTTCATTCAGCAGCGATACTTTCTCAACATTCTCGATCAGGTAGAGTTCAACTGCCTGGGCCATCATCGAGGCAACGATTCCCATCAATTCCGTATCCAATTTAAGCAGAATATCGTTGTCGTACATGCGTTCCGCGCTGATCGTTCCCAGTACCTTGTTTCCACGCTTGATGGGAACGCACAGGAACGATAGATCGTTATCTTGCTCCGTGTGGGTGCGCGTCATATTCAGAAAGTCTTTGTCGTCCCCGATCCGGGGAACGACCATCGCCTGCCCGGACTCCACCACCTTTCCGGTAATTCCTTCTCCGAATCGATAAATGCCGCGCGCCTCTTCTTCCTCGGTGAGGCCGAAGCTCTCGTGGATATAAACTGTTCCTGCTTGCCGATCGCACAGGCTCACCGTGCCCCGCACTACGCCCATGTGCTTCTCCATGATTTGCAAAAGGATTTGGACGGTATGGGACAGGTCTGCGCTCTCCGCAATCACTTGGCTCATCTCGTGCAAAGAAGGCCATGCCTGGATGCGGCACTCGCCGGCGAGACAATTCCAGTTGTCATTTCCTATGATATCCATTCCCTACCCTCAACTCGACCCAACTGATTTGCCCAATAGTTCAAACGCAGCTCTGGATGATTCCCTCGGACTGAGACACTTCGCCTTCCCGCGCACAAGCGATACTTAGTTGGCGGTGTCAATTATGATGTAGTCAAGCCATTAACGGAGTGAGTAAACCTGCCAGTGCGATATTGACAGCTCGCGATAATCGCTGAGTTGTTAGCAGACGATATCAGCAACGAGCTGCACCATCGGCGATACCGCTCGATGAGAGCGGCTTCTGTTTCAAAAGATTTCGGAGGATGATGGAATACGCTCAGGCGCATCGCCTGAAGGCCTTGCGCCTCGGCTCGCGGCATGGTGCCGCAACTCGACCGAAATTGAGCTGCTCCATGGGTAGACATAGATTAATTTAGCACGAAAACAATAGGATCGTCAATGATTATGCGGTCTTCCCGATTATTTGTTGGTTTTTCTTTATGCTATCCTTATGGATGTTTCAACAATACGGTATGCTTTGGCTGGAGAAAAAAGGCAAGTCTGATCTCTGCACTCAATATTGTTTTAAGCGGTCGTCTTGAGGAATGACAGGCGCCATGCCATCTCAAGATGCAAGTCCAAGCAACGATACTTGATCGATGGGTACAAGCTTTGATCGGCTTTTCACTATGCTGTGAAAATGCCACAATTCTTCGTGCGAGGGCGGAACTTTGTTGGTCACATAATGCTCGCGAACGTAGGTAAGGATCTCTTTGGCGTCCTCATGTTCGAGCGTGATTCCGAGATTCTTGAACGCCCACTGCACTGTCGCGGCTCCTGAGTGCTTCCCGAGCACAATTTCGTTCGAGCGCCCAAAATCCGCTGGATCCAAAAATTGGTAATTCTTCGGGTCACGCAATAAGCCGCTCACGTGAATGCCCGATTCGTGCGTAAAAATCGCTGAGCCAACCACCGCCTTATTCACCGCGATCGGTCGTCCGGAAGCATTCGCCACCACTGTCGATAGCTTTTTGAGATCACCAGAAACGATTCCCGTCTCCCTGCCTTCGAGCATTCGCATTGCCATCACTACTTCTTCAAGAGGCGCATTGCCCGCGCGTTCTCCAAGGCCATTAACCGTGGTGCTCACATGTGTTGCACCGCCGCGGACAGCGGCCAGGGAGTTCGCCGTAGCGAGACCGAGATCGTTGTGCGCGTGTATTTCCAACTCCATTCCGGTAGAGCGGCGCAAGCGCGTAAACTTTTCCAGGGTTACGAACGGATCGAGCACGCCGAGCGTATCGGCGAAGCGAAAGCGGGTTGCTCCAGCGCTCTCCGCTGCATCCAGAAGCACCAGCAGAAAGTCCATATCTGCGCGCGAACTATCTTCGCCGCCGAGAGAGACAGTCAGCCCAGAGTCCCGTGCTTGCTTGATGATTCGCGTCGTCTGATGCAAAACCCACTTACGATCGCGTTGCATTTTACGTGTAATTTGCTGATCGGAGACAGAAATCGATAGATTGACCATCGACACGTTGCAGGCAAGCGCGGCCTGTAGGTCGTCGTTGTGCATACGACACCAGGCAATCAGTCTGGCAGGCAACCCAAGATCTGACATTGCGCGAATCTCATCCTGCTCACGCATGCCCATTGCCGGAATCCCAACTTCAATCTCGGGAACACCCGCGGATGCCAGTGCGGCAGCGATCTGTAGGCGCTCTTCCAGCGTGAAGGACACGCCAGCCGTCTGTTCGCCATCCCGCAATGTTGTGTCGTTGATGATGACTTGGTTGAGTGCTTGAGCTTTCATACGGGCAACCTCCGTCGTTCTGCTGGCTCATGCGATGACTATGCGCAACAATGCTTGTGCTCGCGATCAGTCTTTCCACGCTGGAAAAACTCGTATCGGCCTGCCGAGCGTTTCGGTCAGATGCCTGCGAATTCCACCTAGCGTCTGCCCAGCCATATGACATCCAGCACAAGCACCTCCAAGTTGGACGCGAGCGATGTCATTCTCAAAACTGAGCAACTCAAGGTCGCCGCCATCGCTTTCGATCCCTGCTCGGATAGTTTCAAGTGCGCCTTGAATTACATGTAGCTCCTGCTCGTTGGTCTCCATATTGTTCCTTTCACGATTGACAAAGATGATTGAGCTTAAGCGCAGCCGTCGGCTTCTCCGCTGCACGACGATCCACAGACAAACTTCGGCTTTAACATGAACATCAAATCGCCGCCTGTTGCGGTTGCGCCGAGCGCTTCGTCTATAACACCTTCCACAATGGCAACAGTCATTCCATGGTGATCGAATATTTTTCTTGGTACTGCTCCGGCCCCGCTGACCAGAATGCCACAGCAATCCTTGAGTTTGTCGATCATGCTGAGCCAACGTGCGGAGCCTCCTGCCTCGCTGGCGATATTGCGTATATCGACAAGCGTGGAACGTCGTTCTGATGGCTTGTAGACCCTGACCTGGGTAGCTTCTCCGAGATGCTGGTTGACAAATAATCCGTCGCGGCTTGCCACGGCGACATACGGCCGCTCCTGAGTAGGCGTCAGCCGCAGTTTGGAAGATAGCGTCATCGGCAGTGAGTTACCGGCGCTCACAACGGGCTCACTGATCGGCGTCGCATTATCCTCGGAAAACTTCGCCGAAATCTGAAGCAGGTCAATATTCTTCTGCGAATTCTCCTCTCCAATCAGTCCAGCCGCATCGGCTCGGCACCTTGAACAGTGAGTCATCTGCGGCAGATAGCGCCCTGCTAATGCTCGTGCCTGCTGGACCGCTTTTTTATCGGGCTCAGTAATGGTAGCAAATGGCGTATTTGCCGTGGGAAGCAGCGGCATGATGTTAAGGATCGTCGCGCCAAGCACGGATACGGTCTGGGCTACCTGCTCGATATGCGTGTCGTTGATACCGGGCGTATAGATCGTATTGATTTTTACGATCACACCCTTTTCCGCGAGCGCCCGGATCGATTTCCGCTGCCGTTCCCAGAGCAACGCGGCGGCTTCTATGCCCTCATAACGCTGGCCATCTACTACCATCCATTTGTAAAACTTCGCGCCTATCCTGGGATCGACGGCGTTAACTGTGACCGTAACGTGCGAGAGACCGACCGCGGCCAGTTCGTCAACATAGGGAAACAGATTCAGTCCATTGGATGCCACACAGAGAAGCAAATGCGGAAACCTTGCCTTGACCATCCGCAGCGTTTCAAGTGTCTCGCTGGCACAGGCAAAGGGATCACCCGGTCCGGCGATTCCAACGACGCTCAGGTTTGATACCTTCTCTGTATACTTGCGCAGATACTCGATGGACTGCCCCGGAGTGAGGATCGCGCAGGTTACTCCCGGCCTGCTTTCGTTTACGCAACTGTACTTGCGATTGCAGTAGTTGCACTGCATATTGCAGAGCGGGGCCACGGGAAGGTGGATGCGCGCATGGGTGTGGCGCGCCTCCTGGTTGAAACATGGATGGGTCCCTAGCTTGGGAGCGACTTGTTCGGTCGTGCCTGAAAGGATAGGGTTCACTTGACCTCCTCTGAACTCCAAATTCTGATTTCCTGCATTCAATAACTGCTCTGGCCGCGGACATCGAAACAAGGAAAGGGAAGCCGCTGCTTGTTTTAATGCAATTGCTGTTCCAATTCGTTTCAACCACGCAGCGGACGCAGCACAATCCTTCAATTTGCTGCAATGTTTAGCAAATCCGCAACAAGATTTCGACAAACTCGACGAGAAGTAAGTGATGCAACACACTCAATTTGGGTAAGTTATCCTTGGCCAATTTCGATTATCCGCGGGCAGTGCTGACCGAAAGAATTTGCGGAAATTGAGCTGAAAAAAAAGCGCTTCGGTAGAATGACGAGGCGGCAGATGTACGTTCCCGTCTGTCGCCTCGAATTTCGTACAGATATGTTCTTGGCATGGCAGCGCAGTTTAAGTGATTAGAAGACCAACTTCGCAGCTAACTGCAGAAGCCTTGGCGCGGCGGCGCTCATCGCATATCCAAATTCGCTGTGACTGCCAGTCAGGTTGATGCTTGACTTATCGGTGATATTACCGTTGATTGCCTGGGGACCGTAAAACTGAGCATGATTGAAGACATTGAATCCCTCGACGCGCAGTAAAAGAGAGCGCGAGCTCGACAAACCAAGACTTTTCTGCAAGCTCATGTCGTAGTTGTCGATCCCTGGTCCTGAGAAAAACCGCCTGCGCGCATTTCCTGGATCGCCGATCGCCGGCACGCTGAACAATGCCGTATTAAAGTAGGGCTTTCCGTTTCGAGGATTGTGATTCAACTCCAGGGGGCCTGCCTGATAGCTTGGCTCGTCAACAGGAAGATTGTTGATGCCATTTGATTGCGTTCCCCATAACGATGTGTCCCCGAAGTTCGTCAGGGTCACGGGAAATCCCGTGCTGAAACGAGTTATTCCTGAGAGATCCCAGCCGCTGCCCAAGCGGTTTGAAATGTTCAGAAGGCGCACGACCGAAAAATGCGCGGTATAACTTACAACGAAATTTTGGCGCATATCGAACGAGGAGAGGCCGCGGCTCAAGTTTGGATTGATCGGATTTACCTGATCGCCAAGATTCGATGCCTGGTCGATGGACTTGCTGTATGTATAGCCGGCAAAGATCTCTCCCTGTCCGCTCGAATAACGCACGCTGGCTTTCAGTGAATTGTATGTCGAGTTTCCTATTCCGCTTTGATTACTGACACTTCCGAAGGCAGGGCCAAGAGGACCACGCGTGCCGTTAACCGTTGCGCCAGCGGCACTGGTGTAGGTTGTGCTCTCACCGAAAGGTTTGCAAGTTGGGCTGTCCGCGGAAACCTCAGTAGTTTCACTCAATGCGAGGCACGTTGCCGGATTGCCTGGATTGGCCGCTTTGATCACAAGAAGCCGATGCGCCTGGTTTCCGGTATAGGTCAGGCTGACCAGTGTCTGAGTCCCGATCTGGCGCTGCCAGGAAAGCATATATTCTTCCGTATACGCCGTCATATTCGTAGGAGAATAGCCGGGAATAGCGCTGATCGGCTCGAATTGAGACCAATCGATATTTGAATCGGGGTTGTCCCTGCTCACAGTCAATGGTGCAAACTTTGCAGGAAACCGCTGTCCCTCAGAATGGCCAGTCGCGGCATCCATAAATGGTGTCGCTAAAAGCGGAGGAGCTGGGCTCGTGTAGGTAAATCCGTAAGGAGCGTTATCGCTGATCAATCCGAGGCTTTCACCGGGAACGCATGTATAGAAAATCCCAAATCCTGCATGGATGCTGGTTGTTCCCTGCTCACCGACGATCATTCTCAGCAGAGAGTTCTTCCCAAGCGACGGTGAGTAAGCCAACCCGATGCGAGGAGCGAAGTTATGATTTTGCGCGGGCGCAAGCGTGCGCGGAATCCCCGCATCGCCAGGGAAGACAATTCCCACCGGCGCGGTTGGAAAGACAACCGATTGCTGGCCGGCCACAAGAGTCATGCTGTTGTTGTACTTCTCCCACCACGGCTCAATTCTGTCCCAGCGAAGACCCGCATTCAGCGTAATATTAGATCGAATTCGCCAACTGTCTTGGGCGTATGCTCCCCAATAGCTCTCCCGCTCGTAAAAAGGCCGCAGGCCATTCTGGTTATATTGGCTGGCGATGCCCAGAAGAAAGTCCGCAAAGTCCACCCCTGTCTCGGTTCCGTAGAATTGGAAGCTGCCGTTGAGTTGCGCATAGGGAAATGTGTTGATCTGGTCATAATCGGCATGTATTCCGAATTTGAAGGTATGAGTCTTCCATATTATTGAGAAATCATCGGTAGCCTCATAGGTGTTATTCATCTGGCGATATTGGTTCGGGTCGCTTCCAATCGTGAAGTTGTTGAACATTACGTCTTCGACCCCCTCGCTATCGGGTTGGCCTGCAACAATGCCGAGCGATCCGGCTCCAGTGTCGAATCCCTGCGAAGCCAGACTCACGCCCATGCCTCCAACCGGCTTGCCTAGATCGTTGGCGATTCGGGTGTAACTTATATGGGACTGATTGAAGGCTGTGCTCTTAATTGCTCTGTCGTGCTCAATGACGATAAGTTGCGAACGGCCCACTGACAATGCATTGAACCCTGGCACGTTTGCTCCACCTTGCGACGTTGGGTAGGGATTGTCCAACACGTAGTCATCGAGCGAGTAATAGCCGCTCAATCTTCCCCAGTGCGTATCGGCGTCCACGCGCATGGCGCCCTTGTTGTCGCGCAACTGCTGGTTGTATGCCGATGTCGAGTATTCATTGTCTGAAACACTTGGCTTGGGAATATATTGCAGAAGAGCCTTTGCGGGAGCCGACCAGGCATTCTGCGGAATGGCGGCATTCGGGAAGACGCAATCGGAAGTGGAAGCGCAGTCAAACGAATAGGTGCCGCCCTGGCTGCCGGGAATTGTCTCTCCGCGAACAAAGTAGTACGGCTCCCCTTGCTTAACAGAATAGCCCAACTTCGGACTAAGGATCTGACCGGCGAAGTAAGAACCACTGACCGTCATCGGAACGTTGACAGGCTGGCCGTCGATTGTCTCAGGTGTCGCAAAAGAGCCTGACTGATCGAATAGGTTTCCCGCGCGATCTTGCAAAGTCGGTACGGGAATTCGCCCCGTGTCCATGCCCTGCGTTTGCCGCGTCCCCTGATAATCGGCATAATAAAACACCTTGCCGCGCTTGATTGGACCGCCCAGCGTTGCACCAAATTGGTTCTGCTTGAAGATCCCTCGATCTTGAGAAAAGTAGTTCCTTGCGTCCAGGTTCGTGTTCCGAAAGAACTCAAAAACATCGCCGTGAATCGCATTGCTTCCCGACTTGGTGACGACGTTGACCTGTCCTCCACTGTATCGGCCATACTCGGCGTCGAGGTTGTTAACCAGAATCCGAAACTCCGCGATCGAATCGAGATTTGGAATTATCGCTGCCGTCAAACTGCCGTTTTCCTCCGCATTGGCGCCGTTCACAATGTATCCATTGGCGGATTCGCGTTGACCATTGATCGACAGAACACCGGGATTCAGGTCGCCCGAAGGTGAAAACACACTCTGGCCGAGGCCTTGCACGGTCGAGGATGTCATCGTCGTAGACGGCGCCACACCGGCCTGCAGGGCCAACAAGTCAGAGTAACTGCGTCCATTCAACGGCAGCGAATCGACCGTGGAATGACTCAACACCTCTCCCATCTGCGTACTTGCGGTGTCGAGGGCCACCTTTGCTCCCTCGACCGTAACAGATTCCTTATTCTGGCCGACTTCAAGAACCGCATCGGCGCGGACAATGCCGGTGACGTTCATCGTAATGGCCGTTCGACGGTAAGCGCGAAATCCAGCCGCAAAAACACGCAACTCATAAGTTCCCACTGGAACGCTGGCGAAATAGTACGTGCCGGAGTTGTTTGATACTGTAGTCAGTGAAACTCCTGTTCCAGGATTCGTCAGAGTTATCTTGGCGTTTGCGATTACCGCGCCATTCGGGTCTTGTATCTCTCCAGATAGACTACCCCCTATGTCATTGGCGAAAGCGATGGATGAGTATAGAAGCGCGAAGATGCAGCACCAGCCGAAGCTCTTGAGACTGCAGATCGTGTCGACTCTGTTCTTGCACTCAAGGGCGTTCATGTTTTTTTCCTCCAGAAAATGAATAGAAATATCCCGTCCCGTTTAATCGCGGGATCAAAGTGGCCATTTTGAGAATGATTACGCGGCTGCCTCTTGTTGGGTATACTCCGCAAATTCGGCCAGTTTGTTGACAGCCTCGCCTGTCAATCTCATATTGCGCCAGACATCGCCGAACTTTGCTCCCAACAACTCATAGAATTCGATAGCGGTCGTGTTCCAGTCCAGAACTTCCCACTGCATGCGCTGACTTCCAACACTGACGGCAATGGCTGCCGCGCGCGCCAGCAATGCCTTGCCAACTCCGAGCCCGCGCAGTTGTGGAACGACAAACAGATCTTCAACGTGAAGCGATGGGCGTCCCTCGAAGGTCGAGTAGCTATACAGATAGATGGCAAATCCCGCGGGTTTTCCGTCGTGCTCCGCAAGCAGGCAGTAATAGTAGGGGTTTTCTCCGAAACCATCGCGCGCAATGCCTTCTTTTGTCACATGGAGATTGTCGGGCGACACGTGCTCGTACTCTGCCAGCGCCCGAATATAAGCATAAATCTGCGGAACATCACCTTTGGTCGCTTTACGAATCGTAGTCATAAGGGCCTCATTTCCATGAACCGATTTGATCGAGCTGTTCTGCTTGTTGACAGGCTCCGCGAGATTGCAGAGTCGCCATTTGCGAGTCATCTTTCGACTTTTCATCTTGCGGATTTGCCCCGGCCATCCGCAGTGAAAGCGGATGCCAGGGCAAAGTGAGAGCAAAGAGTTTTCTGATCGACCCAGTGATTGCTTCTACGCAATCAGGCACGAAACTCCGCCAATCAAAGCTCCTACCGCATACGCGGAAATCCTCAGACGCAAAACCGGCGCCAGACTTCTAACGGTCTGTTCGACAATCGCGCCAGACACCGCAACCAGAATCATTCCCGCTAGCAAGGCCATCACCGGTTGCTGAATGCCGCTCGGAATGCGCATCACGGCACCCAACGGAATCATCAAGCCTACCGCGGCGGCAAGTGCAAAGCGCGTTTTCTCCTTGACGCCATCCAGCAGCGCGAAGGTGGCTGTGCCTTCCGGTAGCTTGTGCAAAATGGCGCCTGCAAAGAACAAGAAGGAAAGCGGCCCAGTCATGGTTGCAAGCAGAATTCCTTCGCCAAGATTGTGCAAGGCCATTCCTGCAACAGCAACTGATCCAGTTCCATTCGCAGAAGCATTCTTCGATCTCCGCTCGCCAAGTTGCCGCGTACCGAGCATGATGAGAGCACCCAGAGCGAAGAGCGGATAACCCATTGCAAAATGCTCCGTGGCGTCCGGAAGAAGATCGAACAATACGATGGCGATTGCAAAGCCGAATCCGAAACTGGCCATCAGCATCCTTATAGCGGCATTTTGCGTTTTGAAAAACCAGTACGCTCCGGCTGCTTCAGCAACGGCAAGGATCATCGCTTCCGCAAGATTCAGACTAGTCATATCTCTTCTCCTAATGTGGATTGGTTGGGCCTGTCCGTACCGTTCTTGTCGTGCTTTCACCTTTTCAATGCACGAGTGTTGCCAAGTTGCAGCCAATTAAAAGATCGATTGCGATTCAAGTTGAGTCTGGAACGCGAGCCATAGCGGTTAAAGTTATGAACCAAATTGCTTTATTCGTTTATTTACGCCCGTTCGATTTTTTCAACATCTTGAGCATGAGCTGTTGCCGGGATGACTTTGCGCTTGCCGGCAATCCAACTCCTTTCAAAAATGTTCCAGCAAGTGCGTTTTTATCTCATACAGTGCGATTTCGTACTTTGGCTAATTATGAAGAAAACAATTTCGCGTACGTTTTTGCACTTTCTTGGGAATAAATGTTCCTGTTAGAACATCGAGAATCTATATTTTTCTTCGACTCGCGACGCCGGAACGCATCGCAGGTTTAAGTCCTGATACGAGTCACAAGAACTTGTAGAGATGATTATCATGACAACCTCATTAGATGCATTGGGATAGATATTGTTTCCCGCAGTTCGTACGAGCAATTTGAGAATCGCACTTGTCCCAAAAACAGCTTTTGGCATTCCTCGTGCAATGCACAAGGGCGAGTCCATCCAGATCAGCACTTAGCAACGGCCGGCTGAGCACTTTGGCAAGTAGAAGTGCGCGATGGCAGTTGCACGCTACCAGAAATGATTCAGCGCTGGTTCCCAACTATGCTTTGCTTACTCACATTTGAAGAAAAGGAAAACACGACATGAAGATGATCAGAGCGATATTGCGACCAGAAACAGCCGAAGGAATTGCGGAAGCGCTTGCGGACGCCGGTTTTGTCTCCATGACACAGGTTCATGTCTTCGGTCGCGGCAAACAGAAGGGCATCACCGTCGGAACGATTCGCTACGAAGAACTTCCGAAGACAATGATCTTGATGGTTGTCGAGGACAAGAACGTAGACGATGTCATCGATCTGATCAAAGACAGAGCGTATACGGGAAACTTCGGCGACGGCAAGATATTCGTCAGTCCTGTCGAAACCGCATACACCGTCCGAACCGGCGCCAAGGGACTCTAGGAGAGACTTATGAAAGAGATCATTGCAATCATTCGTCCCAGGAAAGTGGGGCCGACACGAAATGCGCTCGAACAACTTGGCTTCCCAAGCATGACTGCGACCGCGGTAACTGGCCGCGGACTTCAGCGCGGAATCGCAGGAGAAGTCAACATGGACTGTCCTCCAGAGCTTCTCGCGACTAACAAACCGGGCGGGATGAAGTACGTTCCCAAGCGGCTTCTTTCAATCGTGGTTCAGAATTCCGATGTGGAAACGGTTGTCAAGACGATCATTGAGGTAAATCAAACCGCGCAGATCGGCGATGGGAAGATTTTTGTCTGCCCACTCGATAACGCGGTGCGAGTGCGAACTGACGAGCGGGGCGAAAGCGCTGTTCTGTAGGCAGAAAATGCTGGTGACGAAGTGGCTTGGCCGTTAGTGAGAGGACCTAACTCCAGAGTTATAGTCGTTGATCGACGATCTTCTCACTCTTCTTGTCGATGATCGTATACCGCAGCTTCTTGTTGACCAGCTTCAGATGCTAGATCTGCTCACTGGGCGAACGCAATTCATCGCTCGGTTCGGCAAGCTTCAAGCGTTGCGCGGCGACCCCGGCTTCGAGCGCGGCCAGTTCTTCTTGCCTGGCCGCGCTCTCGCGTTGCCAGGTTTGAACATCCAGAGATGAACAACCAATCATTTTTTGGATCGTCAGCCCCAGGGTGCCCGGCGGCGGTAAAAAAGGAAAATATTTGCGCAAGGCGAAGATATGACGAACGCAAAATGAACGAGCAAGATCTATTGAATGAGTTACTTAATCTAGAATAGCGAAGGAAAAGGGAATCTAAAAAAGCAGTTTTTTGCATTTTGCCTATTCAAACTATTGATAATAAGCATGTTGAATAGATAAGTTGTGCCACTTAGCGACGGTTTGACGCATTGGTTGCCCTTTTCCGTGGTCACTTTCGAAGCTTGAGACAAGCGGCGAGTTGGGTGGTCTTGGTCATGGCGGCCTCTGGCGCGGCTGGAATTTTGGCCGTTTCCTTGATTGTGATGGAAGTGGTGGTAATCATCCGCAAAACACTGCAAAAGAAACTACAGTCCGCAGCGGATTCCAATGGTAAGGTCGCAAATTGGCCGCGACTGAAGGCAATGCTCCCGATGGACGCATTTTCCGGGGCCTGAAGGTCGCTGCTACCTCCGTTTTTTGCGTGGGAGATTGCGGAAAGTTTACAAGCTCCGTGAGTAGGCGAAGGCGAAGGTCGACGGACAGTAATCGGCGGTTTGGCCGGTTGGGTTCGTGGACTCCTCTCCCAGACGCACAAGTGCGAGGCACCGGGGGCGCCCGATAGTGGACACTGCACTTAGGCAGCTACTTCACTTTGAAGAAAAACTACTTCAGCGAGTCGGCCGGAAGCGTCCAGCCTTCCTTCTCGCCTTTGTTCTGCTCTTTGAGCCAGTCCATCAATGGCTGGAAGTATTCGACGATCGCCGATGCGTCGGCCTTGTCGCTGCCGGTCATGACTTTTAGCGCTTCGGGCCAGGGCCGCGATTGGCCCATTGCGAGCATTGCATTCAGCCGCGCGCCGGCCTCCTTCGATCCGTAAACCGAGCAGCGGTTGAGCGGGCCTTTATAGCCGGCTGCCTGGCACATGGCGCGATAAAACTGAAACTGGTAGACGCGCGCCAGAAAGTAGCGCATGTAAGGCACGTTGCCGGGAATATGATACTTTGCGCCGGGGTCGAAGTCGGCCTCCGAGCGCGCGACCGGCGGAGCGATGCCCTGGTATTTTTCGCGCAGAGCCCACCAGGCGCTGTTGTAATGCTCCCGCGTTACCTGGCCGCTGAAAACCTCCCAGCGCCACTTGTCGATGAGCAGGCCAAAGGGCAGAAACGCGATCTTATCGAGCGCGGTGTGCAGCAGCAGTGGTATGTCGGCGCTGGTGGGCGGAACCTGGTCGATCAGGCCGAGTTTCTTGAGGTAGTCGGGCGTGACGTTCAGCGCAATCGAGTCGCCGATAGCCTCGTGAAAGCCATCGTTGGCGCCGTTCTGAAAGAGAAAAGGCTGGTTGCGATAGGCCATCTGATAGTAGTTGTGGCCCAGCTCGTGATGCACGGTGACAAAGTCATCGGCAGTGGGCTGGAAGCAGGCCTTGATGCGCACGTCGCGCTGGTTGTCGATGTCCCATGCGCTGGGATGGCAGACAACATCGCGGTCGCGCGGATGGGTCAACATCGACCGCTTCCAGAAGGTGTCAGGCAGGGCATCGAAGCCCAGAGACTTATAGAAATTCTCGCCGTAGTGAACCAGTTGCGGGCCGTCAGTGTTGCGCGCTTTCAGGATCGCGCCCAGATCGTATGGCATCGGCCCAGATGGAGGCGCAACAACGTCGTATATGTTGCCCCACTCCTGCGCCCACATGTTGCCCAGCAAATCTCCCGGTATCATGCCATCGGAGCGGCGGGCGGCGTCGCCATACTTCTCGATCAGCTTGCGGCGGACGTAGGTGTGCAGCTCCAGATAGAGCGGTTCCACTTGTTTCCACAGGCGCTCGATCTCGGCTTGAAATTCGTCGGGCGTCATGTCGTACTGGGAACGCCACAGCGCGCCGGTATCGGCAAAGCCCAGCTCACGCGCGCCTTGATTGCTCAACTCGGCCAGGCGCGCGTAATCGCCGCGCATCGGCGGGCCAACTTTGTGCCAGCCCACCCACAGGGTTTCCAGTTCCTTCGGGTCGCGGCTGTTGGCCATCTTGATGTTGATGTCGTCGATGCCCAGGCAGTGATCGGAATTGGCATCGGGACAGTATTGACCGCGGCCATAGGCGGCGTCCAGGCCGGCGGCCTTCTGCGTTGTTTCAGCGCGCAAGGCTGGGTCGGAGGGCGCGGGCAGGCCAATGCTCAGCTTGAGCAGCAGCAGCTTGCGCGCGGCATCGGGCGGCAGCGTGAGCCCGTCAAAGCGGCGCGCTTCACCAATCAGCTCAGTCTGCCGCGCGATGAGGCGATCATTGGCCTGGGCCACCAGAGCGACCGTGTCGTCGGTGATGTAGGTCTCCTCTACCCATGAGGCGCGGGCCGCATCCACGCTCAGCGCACTCAATTCCTTCTCGGTGCTATCGATAAAAGCAAGCGCCTCAACTGCGGTGGGCTTGGTGGCCGGCGCTGTCTGCGCGGCGGCGCTAGAGGCATTGGGAAGCAGGCTGACAAGCGCCAGAAGGCAGGGAGCGGTAAAGCTAAGTCGGAAATTCATGGCAAGGGAACTATAGAACAATTCACTGGCTTCTGGAAGGGGCTTTGCGCCCTGTGCGGCAAATGCAAGCGATCACTTGCCTGGCAGCGTCTCCCGGTCGCGCGAATTCATAAACGCGCGGCCTCCGCCCTGCCCGCGCAGGTTGGGATCGTTGACCGGCGGGCGGCTCTCACTGGCGTTGAAGCCGCGCACAAGCTTCGGGTTGGGCCTGAATTTCGGCGGTCCGCCGTTGAATTGCCGAATATGGCTCAGCAGCATTCCGGAGCGTCCGTGCATCGGCCGCACGATCCCGCGGATATGCACATCCATGTCGCGATACTTGCGCAACTCGCCCACATCTTCGCGATCCTCCGGCAAGCTCACGATTGTGAAGCGGCAGTTCTCGTCGGCAGTTTGGGGCGTGCAGACATCCAGAAAGCGCATCCCGTCCGGCAGTTCGACAACATCGTAGACGTGCGCAGAAACGCAGACATCCTTGTTGACCAGCTTTGCGGCTTCGTCGGCTGAGAGGCAGGGCTTGGGCGAGGCGGCAAGAGCCAGCCCGGGCCAGAATGAGGCGAGAAGCACGAAGTATTTGAGGCGGCGCTGGAGCACGGCAAGCCCTCTATTCGATTAGCCGCAATCGTAGCGCAAACGGAAGCGGAAGGATAGTGGGATGTGAGCAGCACCCACACATTTTGCGAGGGCGCGGTTTTCTTTCTCACTTCCGTAAGAGGTTCCCGGCGTCATTTTCTTTTGCGTTCTTCTGGGGCTTTCTTTTGCGCATGCACGCAGCGGGTGGCAATTGCCTCTCCCTGTACTCGGAAAAGAAAACTATATGACAATGGCATAAAGTGGTCAATCCTTTCCCAGCGTAGTGGCAGATTTATTGCGGCCTACAGCTAAAGAGCGTGATCTTTGTCCACTCTCCTCGTTCTGTTCTGTGAGAGCATTGTTCCTGATAGGATTCTGATGGGGTCCAGAGACTTCCGCCGGTGCATGGCGTCCATGCGTCGCCGTGTTTCGATCCTAGTATTCCAATCGCATCATCGATTCAAGGAGCACACCTGTGTACATCGCCAACGAACAGCGTTACGACACCATGCAATATCGCCGCTGCGGCAAGAGCGGTCTGCGGCTGCCCGCAATCTCTCTCGGCCTCTGGCACAACTTCGGCGGCGTGGATGTCTTTGAAAATGGCCGCGCCATGGTGCGCCGCGCCTTCGATCTCGGCATCACCCACTTCGATCTGGCCAACAACTACGGCCCGCCGCCGGGCAGCGCCGAAAGCGCCTTCGGCGAGATTCTTCGCCTCGATCTCAAGCCCTACCGCGATGAGCTGATTATCAGCACCAAAGCCGGCTGGGGCATGTGGCCCGGCCCTTACGGCGACTGGGGTTCGCGCAAGTATCTTCTCGCCAGCCTCGACCAAAGCCTCAAGCGCATGGGTCTGGAGTACGTCGACATCTTCTACTCCCATCGTCCCGATCCCGAGACGCCCGTCGAAGAGACCATGATGGCCCTCGATCAGGCTGTGCGCTCGGGCCGGGCGCTTTACGCCGGTATTTCAAGCTATAGCGCAACCCAGACCGCCGCGGCCGTCAAAATTCTGCGCGAACTCGGAACGCCGTGCCTGATCCATCAACCCAAGTACTCGATGTTCGAGCGCTGGGTCGAGAACGGCCTGCTCGACGTGCTGGGCAACGAGGGCGTCGGCGGCATCGCCTTCTGCCCGCTGGCGCAAGGTCTGCTGACGGACCGTTACCTCAAAGGCATTCCCGCCGGGTCCCGCGCCTCCAAGCCACACGGCTTTCTCAAAGCTAAGGACATCGACGAGCACCGCCTTACCGAGGTTCGCGCGCTCAATGAGTTGGCCACCCAACGCGGACAGTCCGTGGCGCAGATGGCTCTGGCCTGGGTGCTGCGCGACAACCGCATGACCTCGGCGCTGATCGGAGCCAGCCGCGTCGAGCAGATTGAACAGAATGTCGCCGCGCTCGCCAATCTCAGATTCTCCGCGGATGAACTTGCCCGCATCGATGCAATTCTGAGCCAGCCTGCCTGAGATGGTCACGATACCATAGAATTTGTATCGGGCAAAAAAACTTCGTGCCCACCCAATTCGCAGCTTCATCGCGGAATGGGTGGGAGAGTACAAACCCAGAAACTCCCGCTGATGAGGAGAAACACCCATGCAAGTCCTGCGGCAAAAGGTAGAGACCGAACTCCGCTCTGACATCCTGCCCTTCTGGCTCAAATACACCATCGACGAGGAATTCGGCGGCTTCCGCGGCCAAATCTCCAACGACCTGACCATCGATCCGCGCGCCGCCAAGGGATTGATTTTGAACGCGCGCATCCTGTGGACATTTTCAAAAGCCTTCACCGTCTACGGCGATCCGGTCTATCTGGCCACTGCTCGGCGCGCCTACGAGTACCTGGACCGCTTCTTCTGGGATCACAACTTCGGCGGCGTCTACTGGATGCTCGACTATCTGGGCCGGCCGCACGACACCAAAAAGCGCATCTACGGTCAGGCCTTCACCGTTTACGCGCTCGCCGAGTACTACCACGCCAGCGGTGACCCAGAAGCTCTCGCCAAGGCCCTGCGCATGGTCGAGTCCATCGAGTCATCCAGCCATGACGCCGCGCACAATGGCTATTTTGAGACCTATGAGCGCGACTGGACCCTGGCCAAGGATCAGCGCCTCAGCGCGGTGGATATGGACGAAAAGAAATCCATGAACACCCACCTCCATCTGATGGAAGCCTATGCCACCCTGCTGCGCTTCCATGAAGATGCGATCGTTCGCCGGCGTCTGCGTGAGCTGATCGAGATCTTTCTCGACCACATTGTCGATGCCACCACGAATCACCTCATCATGTTCTTTGACGAAGAGTGGCATCCGCGCTCCAACAAGATTTCCTTCGGCCACACCATCGAGGGAAGCTGGCTGCTCTGCGAGGCTGCGGAAGTTCTGGGCGATGCCGGCATCCTGAAACGAGTCCGCGAGGTTGCGGTGAAGATGGCGCAGACCGTCTTTGAGCAGGGCCTGGACACGGACGGCGGCCTGCTTTACGAACTCAACCCCACAGACACCGACAAACATTGGTGGCCGCAGGCCGAGGCCGTCGTCGGCTTTCTCAACGCCTACCAACTCTCCGGCCAACCGCATTTTCTTGCCGCCGCTGAAAATAGCTGGGCATTCATCGACAAATTCATCGTCGATCACCAGCATGGCGAGTGGTTCTGGCGCGTCTCGAAGTCCGGTGTGCCCAGTCAGGACGAGTACAAAGTCGACCCATGGAAGTGTCCCTACCACAACGGACGCGCCTGCATCGAGGTGATGCAGCGCCTGGATGCTGCCAATGCCTCACAATCTCAAGCCAAGTAATAATAGGAACCGGAGAAGATCGATGACTCAAGCCGAATTCAAGAAAAGCGTCCAGAACCTCTTCAAGCAGCAGGAGAAACTGCTCACCCAGCGCAACCGCAAGTCTCTCGGCGGCAACGGCATCTTCGACCGTTACGAGAACCCCGTTTTAACCGCCGCTCACGCGCCCATCACCTGGCGCTACGACCTTAATCAGAAGACCAACCCATTTTTAGAGGAGCGCATCGCCGTCAACTGCGCCTTCAATGCCGGCGCCATCCTGCATGAGGGCAAGTTCCTCGTCGTGGCGCGAGTTGAAGGCGCCGACCGCAAGTCCTTCTTCGCCGTCGCTGAGAGCCCCAACGGCATCGACAACTTCCGCTTCTGGGATTACCCGATCCTGCTCCCCGAGACCGCCGACCCCGACATTAACGTCTACGACATGCGCGTCGTCAAGCACCAAGACGGCTGGATCTACGGCCTCTTCTGCACTGAGCGCAAAGACCCCTCGACGCCGCAGTGGGACACCTCCTCGGCGGTGGCGCAATGCGGCATTGTGCGCACCAAAGACCTGAAGACCTGGGAGCGCCTCGCCGACCTCAAGAGCAAGTCACCACAACAGCGCAATGTCGTCCTGCATCCCGAATTCGTCGATGGCAAATACGCCTTCTACACCCGCCCGCAAGACGACTTCATCCAGGCCGGCAAGGGCGGCGGCATCGGCTGGGGGCTTTCGGCCAGCATTGAAAACGCCGTCGTCGAAGACGAGATCATTCTCGACAACCGCGAGTACCACACTATCACCGAGGTCAAAAACGGCCTCGGCCCCGCGCCCATCAAAACGCCCAAAGGCTGGCTGCAATTGGCGCACGGAGTCCGCAATACCGCCGCCGGCCTGCGCTACGTCGTCTATCTGATGCTCACCGAGTTGGAGCGGCCCTGGGTTGTCACGCACAAGCCGGCCGGCTACTTCATTGCTCCTAAAAACTGGGAGCGCGTCGGCGATGTCTCCAATGTAATCTTCAGCAACGGCTGGATTGAGCGCAAAAACGGCGATGTGCTGATCTACTACGCCTCCTCCGACACGCGCCTGCACGTGGCCACCAGCACCGTCGCCAAGCTGCTGGATTATGTGCAGAACACGCCCGCCGATCCGTTGCGCAGCCATGCCTGCGTGGCCCAGCGCTATGAGCTCATCGACAAAAACCTGAAGCTGCTGGGAAAGAAGAAAGCGCCCGCCGTAAAGCGCGCCGGCAAGAAGACTGCAAAGCCCGCAAAATCCAAGAAGAAATAGATTCACATGTTGAAACTGAAAACGAACTGGTTACCCCACCCAAACCGCATCTTTGCAGGTGTGGTTTGGGTGGGAAGCCGCACCTGCATCGATAGCGCTCGACATATCATCGAAAGAAAAGGAGGTAATCATGCCTGAATTCACGCTGCGCATCGATGGAATGCACTGCGGCTCATGTGTTCGCCGCGTTACGCAGGCTTTATCCACGGTCGAGGGAGCGGTGGTCAACGAGGTCCGTATCGGAGAGGCGCGTCTAACATCCAGCGCCCCCATCGATCTCTCCGTGGCGGCTTTGGCCAAGGCCGGCTTCACGGCCCGTCTGGAATCCTGAGCCGTGAAGCTTCACTCCACATTAAATTGGGTTAAGAACCGACCCTCCGGAGAGTGGCCCGTTTCTTGAATCCCTGGGTCTCTTCCGGTTCATCAGGCTTTTGTAATAATCCACGGTCCTTCCTAAAACCTGCCCATTGACATATTGGTCCAGAACCCAGGCGCGCGCCGCCTTGCCCATCCGAGTACAGCGCTCAGGGTTCCCCAGCAGTTGCAGCACCGATTCACGGATGGCGACCGGGTAGCCCGGAGGAATCAACAGCCCGGTCACCTCCGGGACGACGGCGTCTCGTGAGCCCGTCGAAAGTGTGGTAACTACTGGAATTCCGCTTGCCGCGGCCTCCAGTACAACATTCGGAAATCCCTCTCGCCAGGTCGGCAATACCATTACGTCCATTGCGCGGTAGTACGGGGCCGTATCGGCAACGTAGCCGGTGGAGAAGATTCTCGGATGATTTCTAATTCTGATCCGCAACCGCTCATCCAGAGCATCCTCGGCGGCGTCAAACCAGCCCACCAGCAACAAATACGCATCCGGTTTCGCCGCCAGAATGGCCTCAAAAGCCTCCACCAACTCCGGCAGGCCCTTGTCGCGGGTCAGGCGGCCCACAAAGCCCACCACCTGCGCATGGGGTGGAAGCACAAGCCCAAGCCGCTGGTCGCTCGGCCCCGGCGAGAAGCGCTCCACATCGACGCCGTTACTGCTGCCGCCGCCCAGCACCCGCAGTTTTGCCTCTGGCGCTATACCCAGGGCTAGCGCTTCGTTGCGAAGACTGTCGCTGTTGCAGAGCACCACATCGGAGCAGGCTGCGGCAAGCTTCTCCGCGATCAGCAAAATACCCCGCTTGAGCCCCACGCATCTCTCCAGCTTGAGTCCGCGCAGGAAATAAACCCTGGTCGGAACCCCGCAGAGCATCGCGGCAAACGAGCCAAGCAGCCCGGCCTTCGGCGTGCTGAACTCCGTCATCTGCGGCTTGAGCCTAAAAAGCAACCACGTCAGACGCACCATTGACACCAGATCGGCCAGTGGCGAAATCTCCCGCCGCATGGGAATCGCTACCGACTCTACCCCTTCCAGAGCAGCCGTGCGCGTCAGCAGCGCGCCAGGGCTGGAGACCAGCGTAACCCTAAAACCAGCCTCGCGCAGCGTACGCAAACGCCCGCCCAGAACCATGCAGGTCTGCGGGCTTGTAATGCCTACTACGATTCGCGGACCTAAAACTTTGTGAGGCGTCTTGGACGCTTGATGTGTGGATGCCGCGAAGCGGCGGCGCGCACTGCAAAATGCAGGCACTATTCCTCTATGTACATAATTCAAGCTGCGTTTAAACACGAGTCCCTCCCCAAAAGGACCTCGCGCTCCGGTGGAAAACCAAACTGGAGGCGCGTAAGAGAAGGCGCTCGGCGATACCAGGAGCTTATGCTTGCTGAACGCTCGATCAGGCAACCCCATGCCCGTGCGCGTCCACTCCCATTTATCGTCTCTGCCGCTTCCCTCGTGCAACGCAGAACTGACCTGAAAAAGGATCGGCCTTACGCTGGAGATAATCAACTTCAGTACTCTTAGGAAACAGTAGTTGGGGTTGTTATGTCAAGGAGAAATATTCTTTAGGAAAAGTGGTCCTTAATTGCAGATTACTAAGGACCTATGTTTTATACTCGCTAACAACTCTGAGGTTTTCCACATGCTTCCACAGGCCCGTCCGAAGGTTCTGTTAGTGATTCCTCATCTTGGCGGGGGTGGCGCTGAGCGTGTCATCGCTATTCTGGCTCGGGAACTGCCCTCACAGTCCTCTGAGAAGTACGAAGTGCACCTCGCACTGGTCACCGGCAGCGCTCCTGCTCCTGAGGAGTTCGGTCCCTCGCTCCAGATTCACGCCTTGAACGCAGCCCGAGTTCGCTCGGCAGCCTTGCCGCTGCTCCGGCTGATTCGGCAGCTCAAACCAGCGCTGATCCTGTCTGGCATTTTCCACCTCAATTTTCTGGTTCTGTTGCTGCGCTCCTTCTTCCCTGCTGGAACGCGCATACTGGTGCGCCAGAACGGCACGGTCTCCGCTTCTTTGGCCTATGACCGCCTTCCCTGGTACACCAGCCTCCTCTATCGCCTGCTCTACCGCCGCGCCGACCGCATTATCTGCCAGACGCAAGCCATGGCAAACGACCTGTCCGCCGAGCTGCATCTTGCCCCCAAGCGGCTGGCTGTTCTATGCAATCCTATCGATGTCGAAGAGATTCGCAAGTCCATCAGCCAGCAGCAGTTTCAGCAACAGACGACCGGCCCTCTGCTGCTTGCAGTGGGAAGGCTCTCGCCGGAAAAAGGCTTTGATCTACTGCTGCAAGCATTCGCTCTGGTTCGCAAAACCTCTCCACAACTCCGCCTGCTGATCGCCGGCACCGGGCCGCAAGAGACCGCTCTAAAAGCCCAGTCCGCCGCCTTGGGCCTCGACTCTGCCGTGACCTTTGCCGGCCACCTTCCATCTCCGTGGCAGTACTTCCCTACCGCTACGCTCTTCGTTCTTCCGTCGCGTCATGAGGGCATGCCAAATGCGCTTCTGGAAGCCGCTGCCGCCGGACTGCCCATAGTTGCCTTGCCTGCCTCTGGCGGCGTTGTGGAGCTGCTTCGCGATCAACCAGGCGTCTGGCTAGCCCCCCAGGTCTCAGCCGAGGCCCTCGCAGCTTCCCTGCTCTCCGCTCTGCAAACCCTCCAGCCCGGTCAGCGCTTTGCCCACGCCTTCATCGACGGCTTCCGCCTCGACCGCGCTATGCGGGCTTATGAAAACCTGATCGACCAGACCCTCGCCAAAGAGCCGTGAGCCAGTAAAATACCGGTCCCAGCAGCGCCACAATCGAGGCCAGCAGCAGCGCCGAGATCGACCCAATCCTCTCTGCCCGCGCGGCATAAAGCGCATAGCAGATCAGCATCAACGGAGCCACGCCCAGCAGCCACGCAACGGCAAGATTCCCCGCCTTGAACGGCCGCGCCAGCTCCGGTTCGCGCATCCGCAAAACAGCCAGCGCCACAAACTCCAGCAGCAGGCTCGATCCATACAGAACCAGATCGATTGAAATCAGCCGCTCAAAGGGCAAGCTCAGCGCCGCCGCCCACCCCGCTCCGCACAGCAGTACGCTTACCCACGGCACGCCGCGCCGGTTGCGCCGGGTTAGAATTTCAGGCAGCATCCCATCCTCGGCCATCGCCATCGGCAGCCGCGTATAACTCAGCACCAGCGCGTTGAACATCCCAAATCCATTGATCGCGCCGCCGGCAATCAGCGCCAGCCCCAGCGCAGGCCCGCCCAGCAGCACCGCAACGTCGGCCCAGTCGCCCGTCCCAAAGCTGGCCGTTGAAATCCCCGCTACAGCCATTGCGCCCAGAGGCAGCAGGTAACTCACCGCCACCAGCGCCGTAGACCAAAGCATCGCTCGCGGATAATTCCGCTGCGGATTCTCTACCTCGCCCGCTACCGTGGCCGCGTTATCCCAGCCCATGTAATTCCACATCGCCACTTGAATCGCCAGCGCAATCCCCGCCTGCGAGTGCGCCCCTCTCCATTGCACCGCGGGATGCAAAGTAAACCCATGCCAGAATCCCAGCGCCACCAGCACCGCGAACGGCGCCAGCAGCAGCACAAACAGCGCCATCGAACCGTTGCCCACAGAAGGCGCGCCGCGCAGATTCCACGCCGTGCAGACCACCACTACCAGCAGCGCGCAGCCATAATGCGCATAACCGGCCGTGAGCGACGGAAAAAACTTGCCCACGTAAGCAACAAAAAGCGCCGGATAGATGGCCATGTCGAAGATGCTGGCGGCCAACGAAAGCCAACCCTCCTGATAGCCCCAGAACGGCCCCATCGCCCGCCGCACCCAGACGTAAAAGCCGCCATCGGCCGGTATCGCGCTGGCCAGTTCGCCCACCATCAGCGCGGTCGGCAAGCTCCACACAAACGGCAGCACCAGAAGAATCAAAATCGCCGCGCCATACCCCGCGCCGCCCAGAATGTCTTCAATGCCGTAAGGCCCGCCGGAGACCATGAAGTAAGTGGCGGCAATCAGTGGCAGCAACCGCATCCCGCCACCCTGATTTCCGGATTGAAGAGCATTGCGCATGAACAAACTCCCATGTAGTTCCTGCAATTTGAAAGGGCACGACTTTACAGCCCGCGGAAAAACTCAATCGAGGGCTCTGCTTTGAAAGGGCACGACATTAGTCGTGCCGATAAAACCCATGGAATCAATAGGGCCTTAGCCCCTGAGGAATGTTTTTCGTCAATGTGGATTTTGCACATGCTGCTACGCCTCCAGCCCCTCCCCCTTCGGCAGCAGCTTCCACGCCCAATACCAAAGAAAAAGAAACGTGCTGACCGTCCACAGCGAAGTAGCCAGCGCAATCCCAGCCACGCCCATCCAGCGCATCAGAACCAGATTCAAAACCACATCCAGCCCCAGATTCAGCGCGCCGCAGTAAAAGATCAAATCCGTCCGCCGCATCGCCACCAGAAAGCGGTAAAAGACCCTGCTTGAAACAAAGAACGGAATCTGAATCGCGTACATCATCAGCACCGGCGTCACCAGCGCAGTATCGCTCGCCTTGAAGACTCCATGCTGAAAGGTAGTGCGGATCAGCAGATGCGCGCCCGCAATCAGCGCCAGCGCAATCGGCGTCGAAACCAGCGCCGTCAGCCGCACCCAGGTGCGCAAAGTGGCTCGGCAGGCGCTCCAGTCCTTGTGCGCTATCATGCGGCTGAAATGCGGCACCACCGCTGAAGACACCGCTCCCGCCAACAGCGTAATCACCACGCTCACAAATCGGTTGGCGTAGGCCAGCGCCGAAACGCTCCCGGCCGGCAGCATCGCGGCCATCGATTGGTCAACAAGCAGCCCTCCCGAGGCCACCACGCCGCTTAGCAGCACCGGCCCATACTGCCGCGCCACCTCGCCCGTCGCCTCCGTCGCTCCGTGCCACCAGAAACGAAAGCGATAGCCGCGCGCGTCCATCATCCACGCCACCGCCACGGCGTGAATCACAGCCCCGGCCAGCGTCGAGTAGACCATCGCCCAAATTCCAAAGCGCCCGCTCAGCAGAACGGCTCCAAGAATAATAGCGACGGGCGTTGCCACCGGAGCCAGCGCCGGCAGCGCAAAGCGGTCAAAGGTGTTCAGCACGGCCGTGCAGTTGGTCGCGATCCCGGTAATCAGCACCACCGGCAGCAGCGCATAGAAGAGCCGGATTGAGAGCGCCAGCTTCTCCGGCGCAAAGTGTGATGCGATCAGTGGAAAAAATCCATGCGCGGTTAGCGCCATCCCCACTGAAGCGCCCGTCAGCAACACACAAACCCACAGCATCGAGCTCGACAGCAACTGCTGCGCCCGTTCATGCCCCTCCTGCTCCCGCACCCGGATCAGCGTCGGCACCAGCGCCTGATTCATCGATTCAGAGATTAAATTAATCAGCAGATTCGGAATCAGAAACGCCGCCAGAAATGCATCCATCGCGTCCGAGCGCCCATAGACCCCGGCCACGGCAAACTCCTTGAAAGTTGCCACGATCTTGACCAGAATCCCCGCCGCCGTAACCGAAGCCGCCGCGCGAAAGATCCGGCGATTGACGCTGCCGCCTTGAAAGAGCTTCGCGAGTTGGGGGAGGGTAAACATGCTGGCGGAATCAATCGCCAGTCTACAGGATCGGCGCAGTCCCTACGCGGCCAAGGGCCGGATCTTCTGCCGCTTCTTCTGCGATTCGACCCACGAGTCGTACTGTAACTGCGCCTTTGAGAAGAAGTCCGGTGACAATCCCAGAGCTTCGCCAAGCCGGATGCTAAGGTCCATCGTCACGCCAGTGCGCCCGTTCAGGATGCGGGAGATAGTAGCACGCGCAACGCCGATATGCTCGGCAAGCTCAGTTGCGGTTCTTCCTCCCAAAAACTCCTTCAGAAGTTCGCCTGGGCTGGCCGGATTGTGGATCGTCGTCATAACAATTGCTCTTTTACAGATTCTTGAGAATTGTCTCTTTGGAGACACCTTTGTGCGCGGCTATCGCAGAAAGAATTGCATTCAAGGTTCCAATTCTGAGGGGCGAATGCGCTGGAACAGCAACGCGATGGGGAGCCGGTTGCTCGGTTTGCAGAATGACGTGGCTGCCAACCTGATGGATTCTCCGGTATCCCCAGCGTTTACCGAGATGCCTGACCAGTTCTTCTCCGCTCAGATCGCGAGGCAGCCTCATGCGACAGCCAGCACCTCATCGCGAACCAGATGCAGTCGGATGGAAGCCGGAGGCGCGGAGTCGAAATAGAAGGCTTGAACCGCTTCTTTGACGTTGGCTTTCAGCTCGTCCCAACTGTCGGCCTGAGTAAAGATGCTCTCGCCGAGGGATTCTGCGGTAAAGCCGCCGTCAGCCTCTTGCACGATTTCAAACACAATCTCTCTCATGCCGATTTGCCTCCTCGCCACAGCCTGAGCCTATCACGGAGCTTTTCGCAAGAGCAAGGTCCGCATCGAATCATGGACTGGCCGGAAGCGCGCCATCCGCCACACTTTTCCCAGCATCGGGAAAGCACTCCGCCACCCCCTCCGGCTCTTCCTCAGCCAACCGCCCCGCCAGCGCAATCAACCCCAGCAGCAGCCACGTCGTCCGATTCTCCTCGACCGTTGCCACCAGCGATGTGATCAGCCAAACCACCAACGCCGTCCCCAGCGCCCAGCGCAGCGGCCCGTGAGTCAGCCGAATCGCCCAGATAGCCGCGGCCACAATCCCAGCAGCCAGAAAGAGCGCGCACAACCCGCCCGTAACGGCGATCGAGAGCGCCGTATTGTGCGCCGAATCGATGGGCGCGGTGCCTGCCGCATTGACAAAGCTTCCAGCGCCAGAGCCAATGAACGGCGCATGAGCAAAGGCCTTCCATCCCGCCTGCCAGATATTCAAACGCTGATTCAGATCGCCGCCCTGAATCTGTTCGCCAATCGTAGCCAGCCGCTCAAAGGTTCCGTGCGGAACCATGAACCAGAGCACCAAGGCCGCGGGCGGAAGAGCCATCGTCGCGGCCAGCACCTTCCGGGCGTGGGCGCGGCCCAGCAGCAGACCACTGCCTGCCAGAGCCACCAGCGCAGCCAAAAAGCCTCCGCGCGAGGCCGTCAGCAGCACGGCCACCAAACCCACTGGCAAGTAACCGCCGGCCAGCAACCGCCAACCCCAGCGCCGCTCACTGTTCAGCAGCAGCGCCGCCAGCGGCAGACTCATATCCAGAAAGCGCGCCACATCGTTCGGATCCTGCCCCTCGGCCACAAAGCGAATTTGCGTGGCAATCGCCTCAGCCGTGGCGAAGTTGGCCACGGTAAGCAGCGCCAGAACCCAAGAGCCGGCCACGCAGGCCCGCAGCAGAGCGCGCAGATCGGCGGCGCTGTCGCTCAGCTCCCAGACCAGCCAGACAATCATCATCTCCTGAAAGAAGCCGCGCAGCTTATCCAGAGTTGCCAGCGGCTCAATCGTCCAGAAGTAAGTGCAGCAGAGCCAAAGATAGAAGGCCAGCACCAGAATCTGCATCGGCCCCGGAGCCCGCAGCCGCCGCAATTCAAGCACCGCCGGAACGGCCGCCAGCAGCACCGCCAAGCCCGCCAGCCGGGCAATGTTGCCCATCGGCTCGCCCAGGTCCATGGAGTATTCCCACGGAATAGCAAAGACAAACAGCAGCAGCAAACCCCAGGCTATGCGGCGCATCGCGGCAAACCTCTCAAGGCTCCCCTGCGACAGAAGTGAAACTCGCGGGGATATTTTCTTTCCGGAGAAAAGTTATCGGGATTTGCAGCGCGATAAATAACAAAATCGCGTACGGAAAAGTCAGGATTCTATAGGCAACTGGCACTGCACAAACAAGCAGCACACTGAAGCAAAGGTCAAGATACCGGCGCGCAAGGCCCAGATCCCTTAACCTTCCCCGCACGCTGAAAAACCAAGCCAAGCAAAGGCTAAAAGAAGCAGCATCGAAGGCCACTTGCCAGGCCCACGCATAAGAAAAGCCAGTCACGTCGCCCCGCAGCAAATGCAAAACCGCCCACAGTCCGGCAATCAAAAGCAGATAGATCGCAAACTCAAAACCTCCCATCGGCTCCGCTTTTCTCAGCGGTCTGGTCTCAATTTGCTCTAACTCATCATCCTTTGACTTACCTTCAATAAATACCGTCAAAAAATGCAGCACAAGAAACAACACCAGCGCCGCATGAATGCCGCCCCGATGCAATAAAAGCGGCAGCAGGCAGATTCCCGTCGCAAGAGTGCAGAAGGCGGCCGGCACCCAACCCGGCAGCCGCGCATCCAGCACCCGGCCTTCGACGTTGTAAATCCATGCAAAGCCCAGAATAACGAGCCCCAGCGCCATCTCCCACCGCTCCGCTCCCTGCCCTGCCCTGAGCGCCAGGTGAAAGAATGCCGCGCCAAACGCAGCTATCAGCAAGACGCGCAGAATAAAAAGATACCGCCCCACCGGCCTCAAGTATCCAGAAATATTTTGCGAGGCCGAAGCACTTTGCGGCAGAAATGCCGGCATTTGCAGAAGAACAAACAACACCGGCAACTGCGGCCCACCAGCCAGGTGGCGTTCATGCGCGCCAAAACACGCAGCCAAAACAAAGAGCAAGTAAGGCCAGAAAAACCAGCGCGGCAATCCCGCATCCTTCAGCCGCCGCTCCAGACTCCTGATCCAGAAGATTCCCAAAAGCAACAGACCGCCCCCGGCTGCCAGTGTCAGATGCCGGCTATCTGGGTGCGAATGCAAGATGCGCAGCGCAACAGCGCCTGCCCCAGCAACCAGCACGGACGACAGAAGAAAAATAATGCGGCTGAGCTGTGACTTGAAACCTGGGCTCAACAAATACATCTCCTTGCCTCTCATCGTCCGCCTTCATCGAGTGACTTTGGCTTTGTGCTGGGTGTTGACGTGGTCGAGGCCGGGCGGTTGAACCACTGCGAGTAGACCATCACTCCGTAAATCGGCAGGCCGACAGCCGATTGAACGGCCGCCTCGATGGCCTTGTTCAACAGGTTTTTCGCCGCCGAGTCGGGCACGAAGAGAATGTCGCGGTCGTGAATGGACTGGTCGGGCTCCTGGCCGTGAATCATGCGCTTCAAATTCAGACTGGTAATGGTGCGCCCGCTCTTCTGCTCGCGAATCAGGAGAGCTTTCCACGAGGCGGCATTCGGCGTCGTTCCCCAGGCCAGCGAAAGAGCTTGCACCACGGTCAGTCCCTGGGCCGGATCCACGGGAAAGCCTCCCGGCCTGACCACATCGCCGATCACATAAACCAGCCCGGCGCGGCTGACCTGGACTGTATCGCCTGGAAGAAGCTCTGGGTTGTGCTCTGCCGTAGTGTCGGTTCCGCTCGGGTCCAACACCACCGGATGCGGCGTTTTGGAGTCGTCGCGGTGGAAGATATTGACCAGCCGGCCGGCGTTCGGCGAAAGCCCGGAGGCCGCGGAAAGCAGATCGAGAAGCCGATGATGCAGCGTGTAGGGATAGACGCCGGGACGGGCCACTTCGCCCAGCACGCTCACATCCTGACCCGCATACATCGTCACCAGCACCGAGACCTGCGGATGCAGCAGCATTCCCTGCTCAATCAGCGCCGCCTCAATGGCGCGAGCCGCTGCCTGCTCGTCCATGCCGGAGAGCTTGATCCTGTGAATCATCGGTAATTCGACGCTTCCATCGGCGGCGACGCGCACCAGGGAATGAAACTCGGGAGTGTGAAACTCGGCAATGTCCAGAGAGTCGCCCGGACCGATGGGCGCGGGCATTGGAGAGCCCAATTGCGCCGGACCCGCAAGTGGCGAAGCAGGCTGATTTGCACCCTGCGGGCTATCCCAGATCGAAGGCGACTGCTGCGGATTGGGCGTCTGCTGCGGCGATTGCGTTGCGGGAAGCCGGACAACGCCCGTAGGCAGGCCCGAGGTGCTGGTGGTGGGCGCCTGGGCATGAAGCGCCATGCCTGACAGAGCCAAAATGAAGAGCACAACACTCGCGCGCACTACCGCGGGATGAATCGCCTCCATCAGGAAAACGCCCCCAATCGCCAACCACAGACCAACAAACAGCGTGATAGCCATGTAGAAAGGAAGATTGGGCGCAACCGGTTTCACCGGCTGTCTGGCATAGTCCACCACGGAGATGCTGGAGCCCTCAATCCCGGCCGACAAACCCGCCTCTTCGGCCTTCTCCAGCACCCGCACATAAAGGTCGTGGCTGGCGTTCGTCTCTTCGCGCATCGCCGCGTATTGGCTGGCAGCTTCATCGGCCTTCATGCCCTCAGCCGTCAGTGCGTCCAGGTTCTTCTGCACCAGTTGCTCACGGTCGACGGCCGTCTTCCATGCACTGCGGAAGCCCTCCACCAGCCGCAAGTCTTCAGCCTTTTTCTGCCTGTCCAACTCCTCTAACTGACGACGAATCTCCACCGCGCGCGGAAAATTCGGACCGTGCTCAATGTTGAGCTGAGACTGTTCCTCTTCCAGCGCGCTCTGCCGTGCGTGAATCTGCTGTAGCAGCGATGTGGCAAAGTTGCTGTCTTGTCCTTGCAGTCCCGGATCGGAGGCCAGAACCAGCTCCGGATCGCCTGCCGAAGCCGCCCGATATTCAGCCTCGCGAAGAATCCGCGCCGTTGAAGCCGCCACCAACTGCCGGCTCACCTCATCCACTTCCACCAGGGCCGAAGTATGCTGCGTCTCGCTGGACTGCCCGTTGGCCAGCGTCTCGGGCGTATTCAGCAGGCCGTGTTCGCGCTGGAAGGCCGTCAGCCGCTGCTCTTGCTGCTCCACGCGCTGCCGCAGTTCCTTGAGCTGGCTCTGTAGCCAAACCGAGGCCTGTTGCGTGGCCTGTACATGCGCCTCGCTGTCCTCTTGCTCGTAGGCGGCGATCAGCGCATTCACCACCTGCGCCGAGAGAGCCGCATCCGTAGACCGGAAGCGAATCTGTATCAGCATTGTGCGCGGCAGCGTCTGCACGCGGAGCCGCTTCTGAAATCTCTCCAGCAGCCAGGCTTTTGCCTCGGGCGTTGCCGCATCCGGGCGAAACTCCGGAAACAGGCTCGCAAAATTACCCTTGAATGCCGGCGTCTGGTAGAGCCTCAGGCCGGTAATCACCCTCCAGGCCAGCCGGTCGCTGCGAAAGACGTTGGCCAGCGTCTCCTGCTGCACCGGCGCCGATAAAATCGACGCGGAACCAAACGGCTCTGGAGTTTGCAGGCTCAGTGTCGAGACGGGTGACGTGTTCAGCGCCACGCTCGCGCTGGACTCGTATTGATTGGGAGCGATCAGGCAATAGAGCAGGCACAGCAGCAGCAATCCGCCCACCAGCAAAGCGGCAAAGCGCCAGCGGCGAGCCACCACTGCCCAAAGTTCGCGCAGCGATCCAGCGGAGCCTTGCGAACGGGTCTCATCGGACGATTGATGACTTGGTTCCTGCACGGGTCCAACACCTCGATCCAAAACTCCCTCCGGCAGGCCATCTCCGGGATTCAAAACCAATCGGCGCCGCAGAGGAAATCCCCGTCAGTGTCCTTCATTGAAATCAATTCCGTCAATAGACCCCCACACAGACAAGCCAGATCAAAAAACTCTCGCCAGCGAACATATAATTCAATCCTGTTATTAAAAAGACGCGACTTCACAGGCTACGGAAAAACTCAATCGGGTGAAGGGTACGGGCTTTACAGGCTGCGTAAAAACTCATCGCGAGGCAATTCTTGAAGGCTTTGTAACCAGGGTACGACTTTAGTCGGGCCGATAAAGCCAATCATATCAACGTTTGGCTTTAGCCCCTGCAACGCTCAATCGTGATTGCACCCCGAATAGCCCTTTTTTCGCAGACTGTAAAACCGCACTCACTCCATTGGCTTCACACGGGGGATAAAGCCTCCGCCCCTCTCCGGACTGGGTTTTCAGCAGCCTGTCTAGCCGCTCCTCACGTGGGCTTCGTAATCTCGGCCACCTGAGTTATTGTAATCCGGTTTATTAGCCCGTGGTTTAAGCAGCTGATTTCTGCACTGTGCGGCAGCGCCGAACCGCGACAGGATGAAATCGGTGCCGTCCATATTCAGGCTTACAGTGGTAGGCTTTCGGTGATGGTGAAGCTGGAGATGCCGATGCGAACTTCCCCTGGAATGCTTACCGCAATTGCAGTCGCAATCTTACTCTGTGGAGCGTTGCCGGCCCAGCCCCCTGCTCGTATGGCAGTGGCCATCCAGCATGGGCAGGAAGACGGTTTCTACAATCCCGTCGCCGATCCCAAAGCCGTTGTCGCGGTGGGCCATGCGCGATTCACCATCCTCACCCCAGAACTGATCCGCATGGAGTGGTCTGCCGACGGCAAGTTTGAGGACCATGCCTCGCTTGTGTTTTTGAATCGGCGGCTGCCGGTGCCGAAGTTCGAAGTCGCAATCACGGGAGATAGCGACATTCCGGTCAATCGGAGTCGCCACGGGTTGACCATCAAGACCTCGGCTCTCACGCTCCAATACTCAACCATTGTGCTTACAGAATCTGGCCCGGAAGGCCGCTTTACCCCCGAGAACCTCTCAATCACATTCACCCTCAAAGGCAAACAGGTCACCTGGCACCCCGGCGATACCGACCCCAACAACCTGCAAGGCACCACGCGCACCCTGGACGGCGCATTGGGCGACAAGACTCAGGAACCGCTGGGGCAAGGTCTGATCTCGCGCTCCGGCTGGGCGCTGGTGGACGATTCCACCCGTCCGCTCTTCGACTCGGCCGACTTCCGCTTTCACGATGGCCGAGACAGTCCCTGGCCGTGGGTGATGGAGCGGCCTGCTGGTGACCGTCAAGACTGGTACTTCTTCGGCTACGGTCACGATTACCGCCGGGCGCTGGGAGATTTTGTGCGCGTGGCCGGCCGCATCCCGCTGCCGCCGCGCTTTGCCTTTGGAGCGTGGTGGTCGCGCTACTGGGCCTACACCGACCAGGAACTTGACGATCTGGTGCGCGGCTTCCGCGAAAACGACACGCCGCTGGATGTCTTTGTCATCGACATGGATTGGCACACCAGCCAAGGCCAGCTTGAGGCCGCCAGTGAGCGGGATCAGTCTGGCCAGTCGCTCGGCTGGAGCGGCTATAGCTGGAACAAGCTGCTCTTTCCCGATCCCGATCAGTTCTTGGCAAAGCTCCATGCAGAGGGGCTGAAGGCGACGCTGAATCTGCATCCGGCCTCTGGCGTCGAGCCCTGGGAGACGGCTTATCCAGCCATGGCGCGGGCCATGGGCATCGATCCGGCGACCCGCAAATACGTGCCCTTCGACATCACCGACAAGAAATTCGCCACCAACTACATGAACCTGCTGCATCATCCGCTGGAGAAGCAGGGCATCGACTTCTGGTGGCTTGACTGGCAGCAGGAGTCGGATACCAAACTGCCCGGCGTCAACCCCACCTGGTGGCTGAACTACGTGCACTTCACCGATCAGCAGCGCGAGGGCAAGCGCCCGCTGCTCTTTCACCGCTGGGGCGGACTGGGCAATCACCGCTATCAGATCGGCTTTTCCGGCGACGCCATCTCGGTCTGGGAGACGCTGGCTTTTCAGCCCTGGTTCACGGCCACGGCGGCCAACGTGGGCTACGCCTATTGGAGCCACGACATTGGCGGCCACTTGCCCGGCTCCGTCGATCCGGAACTCTACACGCGCTGGGTGCAGTTTGGCGCTTTCAGCCCGATTCTGCGCACTCACACCACCAAGAATCCCGATAGCGAGCGCCGTCCCTGGGCCTATCCCGAGCCGTATTCCTCGGTTCTGCGCTCCGTCTATCAGCTCCGTTATGCCTTGCAGCCATATCTTTACACCGAGGCGCGCAAGACGTACGAGACAGGCGCAGCTTTTCTGCATCCGCTCTACTACGATTGGCCGGAGGAAGATCAGGCTTACCTGAGCAAGGGCGAATATATCTTTGGCGATCGGATGCTGGTCGCGCCCATAATCGCCCCCGCCGACAAGGCCTCGGGATTGGCCACGGAGAAGCTTTGGCTGCCGCCGGGCGAGTGGATCGAATGGCCCACAGGCAAGCATTTTCACGGTGGCGAAACGGTGGAACGCAGCTTCTCCATCGAGCAGATACCGGTCTATCTGCGCCCCGGCGCAATCATCCCCATGCAGCCGCCCATGCTCTACACCGGCCAAAAACCGGTGGACCCGCTGATCGTCAATATCTGGCCGCTAACGCCGGGAGCGACGTCAACTTACTCGGTTTACGAAGACTCCGGCGTGGGCGTCGAGTATCAAAAGGGCGTCTTTGCCCGCACGCCAATCAAGGCAACGCAAACCGGAGACTCACTGCGCCTTGAGATTGGTCCCGTGCAGGGCGCTTACCCAGGAATGCCCGTTGCGCGCGGTTTTGAATTGCGCTTGCCCGCCGATTGGCCGCCGCAAGAGGTCACGGTGAATGGCTCTCCGCTAATGCACGCCAGCGTTGCCGGTAAAAGTGGGTGGAGCTACCAGGGCAATACGCTGACCACGGTAATTCCTGTCGCCAGCCGCGGCGTGGCCTCCAAGGTGACGGTGGTGGTGCGTCGCGCCGCGGGGCTGACCGCGCAACGGGACCAGTTGGATGGATTTGCCGGCTCCATGACCCGGCTGCGCGGCGCCTATGACGCCATGCACCAGACCTCGCCTGTCTCCGATCCTCCCGACGCCTTGGTCGACGCGATGCAAACCGGAGACCGGCTCAGCTACCACCCGGAGACCGCGCTGGAAGAGATGGCTCATTTTCGCCAGGCCCTTCCGAATGCGCAGGCCGCCGTTGCCCGGATAGGCGCAATCTTTGACAGCATTCTGGAGGAGCATCTGCGCCTCTATTCCCCGGAACGATGGCTGCCAGGCGGCATGAATATGGCTGCCCTGAAACAGAGCCGCAAGGAAGCCATGACCAGGGCGCTCAAGCTGGCAGCGGATGCGGGAAGATAGATGAGATTGAGCCTGCCTATAAATTCCTTGAACTGGGTGCCCCATCCTTTCCGCGTTCTTTGCGGAAAGGATGGGATGCCTCAACACGATTAACGGGCCGGTTTAATAGCCGCCGGTTTTGCGCCCGCCGGTGTGTGCGTTGCGGCAGGAACAGCGGGAAGAATCTGCGCCAGCTTGATCTTGTCCATCATTG
>Ga0181516_10000240_pt1 | contig 55972 bp, 41 predicted proteins | sample PEATcosm2014_Bin_25_FD_121104 | JGI IMG/M metagenome (GOLD analysis project Ga0181516, IMG submission 121104) | Peatland microbial communities from MTU Mesocosm Facility, Houghton, MI, USA - PEATcosm2014_Bin01_10_metaG | ecosystem: Environmental > Terrestrial > Soil > Wetlands > Peat | place...
CCGAGACCGTTCCCGGCTTTTCGGCCGTTGGTTATCTGTTTGCGCGCGATCTGCAGCAGGCGCTGAAAGTGCCGGTGGGAGTTTTGACGGTTGCCTACGGCGCGAGCACCGCGGATGCGTGGCTGCCGCGACCGGCATTTGCCGCCGACCCGGAACTGAAGCCGATTCTTGACCGCTTCGATACGCTGGAGGAGTTCTACAAGACCCATCCGGGAGCGATGGCCGCCGATGCACCGCCTGGGCCGCAGACCATCAACGCACGCCCTCCCCGGCCGGGACCGATGCGCGATCCGGTCCAGGATCAGCATGAGCCAACGGTGCTTTTCAACGGCATGTTGCACCCTGTGATTCCCTATGCCATTCGCGGGGCCATCTGGTATCAGGGGGAATCGATCGTCGGCGGCAAAGCGGGAATCCAGAACTACCCGCACGTAATGGAGACGCTGGTGACCCAATGGCGCCGGCTATGGGGTGAGGGAGACTTCCCGTTTTACGCAGTGCAACTGCCGGCGCTGAAGAACGTGAGCAACAATCCCATGGTCCGCGAGGGGCAGACGAAGATTCTTTCCCTGCCGAATACCGGCCTGGCCGTCACCATCGATGTGGGCGATCCAGACAATGTGCATCCCAAGGACAAGGAGCCTGTGGGCGAGCGGTTGTCGCTGATCGCGCTGGCCAACGCCTATGGCAAGAAGCTCGAATACTCGGGGCCTCTCTATGGCTCGATGAAGGTGGAAGGCAATGCGATTCGCATCCGCTTCACGCATGCGGGTGGGCTGGCGGCGAAAGACGGACCGCTCAAGTGGTTCCAGATTGCAGGCGCCGGCCAGCAATTTGTCGATGCGGATGCGGCCATCGAGGGCGACTCGGTTGTGGTCAAGAGCGACAAGGTGGCCGCGCCGGTCGCGGTGCGGTATGCGTGGGCCAACTATCCCTTCGGCTGCAACCTGTTCAATGGCGCCGGGCTGCCGGCCGCGCCGTTCCGTACCGACGATTGGGACGCGCTTGCGGAAATTGCGAAGGAGTTTACGGCCAGGTAGAGGAGTTCCAGGGAAATGGGCCGCGCCCGCATGCACAGCCGGTTATTGCCTCTGCGGTCTATACTCTCTTCTGTCTTATTTGGATGGGAGCTTTTCCTATGTCTTTGTCCGCGGTTGAATTTGCGCGCCTGAACTATCCCCGTTTTCTCGATGAGCTGAAGGCGCTGCTGCGCATTCCCTCGATTTCCACCTTGCCCGAGCACAAGGGCGACTGCCGCAAGGCCGCTGACGTGCTGGCTGCCGAACTGAAGCGCATCGGCATGGAAAATGTGCGGCTGATCGAGACCGAGGGCCATCCGCTTGTCTATGCCGACTGGCTTCATGCTGCCGGCAAACCCGGGGTCCCTGCGGACATGTCTTCGTCCGCGGGGTGGAAACCCACCGTGCTGATCTATGGGCACTACGATGTGCAGCCGCCCGATCCGCTGGACGAGTGGCTCTCGCCGCCTTTCGAGCCCACGGAGCGGGACGGCAATATCTACGCCCGCGGCGCGGTGGACGACAAGGGGCAGGTGGTCGCGCAGGTCAAGGCTCTGGAATCGCTGCTGGCCGCCACGGGCAAGCTGCCCTTGAATGTGCGCGTGCTGCTGGAAGGCGAAGAAGAAGTGGGCGGGGAGGGAATCGCGAGCTTTGTGGCCTCCAAGCCTCCGGAGCTGAAGGCCGACTTCGCGCTGGTTTCCGATACAGAGCTCTTTGCGCCCGGCCTGCCTACCTTGTGCGTCGGGCTCCGGGGCATGATCTACACCGAGCTTGAAGTGCGCAGCGCGCGGTCGGATCTGCACTCCGGCATGTATGGCGGCGCGGCCCCCAATTCCTTCGTTTCGCTGGCGCAGATTCTGGCCAGGCTCAAGGACGAGAATGGGCACATTCTCATTCCGGGCTTCTACGACGACATCATTCCGCCCAGCAAGGAAGAGCTCGCCGCGTGGAAGAGCCTTCCCTTCGACGAAGAGGAGTACCGCATCAAGGAAGTGGGCTCGAAGAAACTGGTGGGCGAGAAGGGCTACAGCGTGCTCGAGCGGACCTGGGCACGGCCGACGGTAGATGTGCACGGGATGCCCGGCGGCTTTACCGGCGCGGGCGCGAAGACCGTGATTCCCGCCAAGGCGACCGCCAAGGTTTCCATGCGCCTGGTTCCAGGCATGACGCCGGCCAAGGCCTTTGCTCTTTACAAGAGCTACGTGGAGAAGATTGCGCCGGACGGCGTGAATGTCGACGTGCGGCTGATTCACTCCGGGGACCCGTGCCTGATCCCAGTCAACAATCCCTATATCCAGGCGGCGACACGTGCGCTGCACGAGGTGTGGGGCAAGGACACCGTGTTTATCCGCTCCGGCGGGTCGATCCCTATCGTGGGCGACTTCGACCGTCACCTGGGGCTGCCCAGCGTGATGATGGGCTTTGGCCTGCCCGACGACAATCTGCACGCCCCGAACGAGAAGTTTCACCTGAAAAACTTCGCGCTGGGGATCGAATCGCTGATCCGGTTCCTGGAGGAGGCGGCAAACTGAGCCAGCCCGAGCCCATGCGTGCGCCCGACGCCGCGGGTTTTGTACTCGCCGGCGGACGGTCGAGCCGGATGGGCTCGGACAAGGCCTTGATCGAACTTGGCGGCCAACCGCTCGTGGTTCACGCGCTCGAAATCCTGCGCGCCGCGGGGCTGCATCCCTCCATTGCCGGTGCCCGCTCGGCTCTCGGAGCGTTTTCACCTGTAGTTGACGACGCCGAAGCCGGCCTGGGGCCATTGGGCGGAATCTGCGCCGCAATGGCTTCTGCACAGGCGCGTTGGACAGTATTTGTGCCCGTAGACCTGCCGCTGCTGCCGGCGTCGCTGGTGCAACATCTGCTGAGTGAAGCGCGGGCGACCGGCAGGGCGATCGCGATCCCCTCGGTGGCCGGATTCTCGGAGACGTTTCCTGCCGTGTTGGACCGGGGTGTCCTGCCTTTTTTAAAGTCCGAACTCGAAGCCGGACGTGGCGGGTGCTTCTCGGCCTTTCAGGCCGCTGCTGCCCGTCTGGGACAGTCGGTGAATGTGGTCGCCGTCGAGCCGCTCGCCGAAGCCGGGCGCGTTGTCCATCCAGACGGCCTGCCGGCGTCAAGTTGGTTTCTGAATATCAACTCCGCGGAGGATCTGCGCCGGGCCGAGGCGCTTTTGCCGGACGTTCGGAGCAGACCCCGATCTCATCGCGTAAGCTGAATTCATCCAGATGTCCGATATCCCATCCAATCCGAATCCGCCCGAGCCCCTTGTCGAGACGCTCAGCGGGGGACACGCGGAAGCGACAGACCAGGAGTTCGCGGAAGCAGCGGCCAGCAGGGCTGAAAAGTTCGTCGAAGCCGCCGGCGAGCCGATCATTTCGTTCAGTCACGTGAACATCTCGTTCGATGGCCGGCCTGTGCTGCAGGATGTCACCTTCCAGGTCTGGCGCGGCCAGACGCTCTGCATTCTGGGCCGCAGCGGCGTGGGTAAATCCGTGTCCCTGCGCCTGTTGATGGGCTTTCTCAAGCCCGATTCGGGATCCATTCATGTCGAGGGACAGGAGATCACGAGCCTCGGCGAAGAGGGAATGAACGCCATACGCAAGCGCATCACTATGGTCTTTCAAAACGGCGCACTCTTTGACTCGATGAGCGTGCGCGAGAATGTTGCATTTCCGCTCCGCGAGCGAGGCGGGCTGGCCGAGGACCAGGTGGTCCAGATTGTGGAGCGATTGATAGGCATGGTCGGCGCGGAGGACGTGGCGGATGGGTTGCCGGCCAGCCTCTCCACCGGACGCAAGCGTGCCGTAGCCATCGCCCGGGCGCTGGCTGCTCAACCGGATGTGGTGCTCTACGACGAGCCGACCACGATGGTTGACCCCATCATTGCCCGCAGGCTTGGCAATCTGATCCAGCGCCTCAAGCGCCAGCTCGGATTTACCAGCATCGTGGTCACCCACGATATGCGTTTTGCCGAGCGCCTTGCGGACACGGTCCTCTTCCTTCACCTGGGGCGCGCAACCTATTTTGGGCCGCTGAGCGGCTTCATTGCCTCGACCGATCCGCATATCCAGCAATTTCTGACCCTCGACGCTTATTTGTTACCTTCGGAATGAGGGGTTAGTCACAACGTAACCAAAGTTGCAGACGATTTTCCTTGCGATCGTTTGGCGATCAGGGTCATCCTAAACGTGTCAGCGCTTCCCGCTGAGGTTGTTTGCGACAAGACTGGGGCGTTGAAGTACCAGGGAAGACCCCCTCTGGGGCTGTGAAAATCAAAGCATAAGATTTTGTTATAATTTCTTTATTGTCATTGATTTCCGCCCCCCGGTTTTAGTTGGGGGCACGGGCAAGGCCGTTTGCATTCATACGTCGGTACGTCAACATCCGCTTTCGCCGCCGTCCGCTCCATGCCGTTTAGGCGAATGCTTCAAGCGGAATTCCACGGTGTCGGCATCCGGGCAAAAATATGATGCCGAGTTTGCGCATTGTCAAGACCCGGGCCAACGTGCTCAAAGTAGCCTCTAAGGCACGCTGCACCTGAAATGACACTGCGGATTCAACAATGCGTCGAAGAGGCAGTGCTCCTGCTGGTGTACACGGCATACGCAGCGCTCACCTTCTTCCGCGGGGAGTTGATCCCTGTATTGTCCCGTAGTTTTTGAACCTTTGAGGTCTGCGAACTACCCATGGCGACTTCGGAATTTTGGCAAAGACTCTCTGCTTCAATGGCATCTTCCCACGAGTGGGAGGGAAGTTTGGCCAGAGAGACCCCGCGCGGGACGCGAGGCGCGGCAAAGCTCTGGATGTTTTTGGATGTCGTTTCCATTCTCGGGGCGGCGATCCTGGCCACGCTCTACAAGATGCATACCGGCCCGGTTGAGGGGGCCAAGGGATTCTGGCACGGAACGCTGATCAATGGCCGCTCGATGTGGATTCTGCTGGCTCTTCTCTGCGGATTCACAATAGCCCTGATCATTACCAGCAGAAGGCTGAATCTGTATGCGCCCACCAAGATGGCAAGCGTACTGGGAGAGCAGAGACTCAGCGTGCAGGCCTGCTTCACTTCCGGCCTCTTGCTTACCGGCACCCTCTACGTGGTTCATGCCAACGACATTCCGCGCAGCATTGTCCTCACTACCGTGGGACTGGTAGCGTTCCTGCTGAGCTTGCGCAGGCTCGTTTATCGGCTCCTTCTCTATAACCGTTACGACCGCGGCGTGGGTACGCGGAATGTGCTTATTGTTGGCACCGGGCCTGAGGCGCACGCGCTCCGCCATCACCTGGAGAGCATCCGGCATCTCGGCTACACCTTCAAGGGGTTCATTGACTCTCCCGGCTCCAGTCCGCGCTTCACGGCGGCATCCGGAGAGGTTATCGGTCCGATTGAAACCCTCTTCCAGCACGCGCGCACCCTGTTTGTGGATGAGATCTTCTTTACCTCGCCGTGCGAGCGCGAACTGGTTCAGAACGTCCTGGAGCAGGCGCGCATCCACGGCGTGGATCTGCGCGTTGTTCCGGACTTGTATGACGGAGTGGCCTGGAACAGCCCCATCGAATATATCGGACAGTTTCCAACCATCCCGTTGCACTGCGGCCATGTGCCCGAGTTGGGACTGCTCTTCAAGCGGGTCTTCGACGTCCTGTTTTCCAGCCTCTTCATGATCCTCCTTTCTCCCATTCTTCTGATCATCGCGATCGCCGTCAGGCTTGATTCGCCGGGACCGGCCTTCTACGCGTCGGAGCGCATCGGCAAGAAGGGCCGGGTATTTCACTGTATTAAATTCCGCACCATGGTCCGGGACGCTGACAAGCGCCGCGCCGACGTGATGCATATGAACGAGCGCGACGGCGTGCTGTTCAAGATTTCGAACGATCCCCGCATCACCAAGCTGGGCCGCTTTCTGCGCAAGTACTCGCTGGACGAGTTGCCGCAGTTCATTAACGTTCTAAAGGGCGAAATGAGCATCGTGGGCCCCCGCCCGCCCATTGCCAGCGAGGTCAAGGAGTATAAGCTCAGTCACCTGCGGCGCCTAGATGTGATGCCGGGGATCACCGGCCTCTGGCAGGTCCAGGGGCGTCAGGATCCCTCCTTCGCCAGCTATGTTTCGCTGGATGTGACCTACATCGACAACTGGAGCATCTGGCTGGATTTCAAGATCATCATGCGCACCATCGGCGTGGTCTTTGCCGGCACCGGCTCCTAAGCCAATCCTCAAGCTTTCTTAAGCAATTGGGCCGCCTCGCAACGAGGGCGGCCCCGTTCGTCTGCCGCTGTAAACTTGGAATGTGAAGATCGCATTGGCCCAGATCGATCCGACAGTTGGAGATTTCACTGGGAATCTCGAAAAAATAGTTTCTGCCGGCCGCCGGGCCGCTGCCATGGGCGCCCGCCTTACCGTATTCTCTGAACTGGCGATTTGTGGCTATCCTCCCGCCGATTTCCTTGAAAAACCAAGCTTTCTCGCCCGCTGCCGGTCGGCCGTCGATGAACTCGCCGCTGCCACCGAGGGGTTGTCGACCGCGGTGCTGGCCGGGGTGGCGCTCCCCGCCGATGGCGACAGCGGCAAGCCGGCCGTGAATGCCGCCGTCCTGCTCGATCGCGGACGGTTGTTGCTCGAACAGCATAAGCGGCTCCTGCCGTTTTACGACGTGTTCGATGAGCAGCGCTACTTTGCCGCGGCGCGGACGCAACGGGTGGTCGAACTCGACGGCATCCGGCTTGCCGTCACCATCTGCGAGGACGCCTGGAACGACAAGAATTTCTGGCCGCGCCGGCTGTACGCGGTCGATCCGGTGGAAGAGCTGATGCGGCAGAATCCCGACGTGCACATCAACCTGTCGTCATCGCCGTTCTGGCACTCCAAGCGCGCCATCCGGCGCGAGATGCTGGCTGCCATTGCAAGGCGGGATGGTGTGCCGACGTTGATGTCGAACCAGGTGGGCGGCAACGACAGCCTCATCTTCGACGGCTCCTCGCTGGCCCTCAATGCCCGCGGAGAATTGATAGCCCAGGCCGCCTCGTTCGAAGAGGATCTCATCGTGCTGGATCCTTTCGATGCGCCGATATTTGAACCCCCGGAGGACGACGATACTGCGGCTGCCTACCGCGCGCTGGTTCTGGGAACGCGCGATTACGTGCGCAAGTGCGGCTTCGCCAAGGTGCTGGTGGGACTCAGCGGCGGCATCGATTCCGCGCTGGTAGCGGCCATCGCGAAAGAAGCGCTCGGCGCGGAAAACGTGATCGGCGTGGGCATGCCGAGCCCCTACTCTTCGGCAGGGTCCATCGACGACAGCCGGAAGTTGGCCGCCGGCCTGGGCATCCGGTTTGAAGTCATTGGAATCAGCGGCCTTTTCGGGGAGTTTGCGCGCGCGTTGGAGCCGATGTTTGCCGGATTGAACGCCGACACCACGGAGGAAAACATCCAGTCGCGGATTCGCGGCTCGCTGCTGATGGCCCTCTCGAACAAATTCTCCGCGCTGGTGCTGACCACAGGCAACAAATCGGAGATGGCGGTCGGCTACTGCACACTCTATGGGGATATGGTGGGCGCACTGGCCGTGATCGGAGACCTGGTGAAGACGCGGGTGTATGCGGTCTGCCGCTGGCTGAATCGCGACGGGGAGGTCATTCCCGCCGCAATCCTTGAAAAGCCGCCATCCGCTGAGCTGCGGCCGGACCAGAAGGATACCGACTCGCTGCCCCCCTATGAGGTGCTGGATCCAATTCTGGAAGCCTACGTCGAGCGCTACGAGACCCCTGAGCGGATTGCCCAGGCAAACGGATTTCCTTTGGCGCTCGTCCAACAGGTGGTTCGGCTGGTGGAGCGATCCGAGTACAAGCGTCAGCAGGCCGCCCCGGTGCTGAAGGTCACCCCCAAGTCCTTCGGAATGGGGCGCAGATTCCCCATCGCCGTCAAAGTTGAGGCATGACAAGAAGACCGTCAAAGTTGGGGTATAAGCTAGAGTCTAGGAAGATTTCCGCGAAATAAGGAGAAACCGCTTGATTCGTCCGTCCGTCCGTTTCGCCGGCGTTGCCGTGCTGGCTCTTTTTTCCATGCCCATGATTCAGGCATCCGCGCAGACCCAGGTTCCAGCCGCGCCCGCGCAAACGCCTGCTGCGCCCGCTCCTGCCGCCGCACCCGTGTTTCCCACGCCGGATCCGAAAAACTTTACCGCCTCGTTGCCGGCCAAGGAGACCGTCAACGCCTTCCTCCAGGCGAGTTGGGGCTACGAGGACAGCCGCATCTGGCAGATACAAGCCATCCTCAAGACCCAGGTCGATGGAATCAGCAAAGTGGTGGTTTACGTCGGCGACAAAACCGGCAAGGAGAAGCCCACCGCGCTCGAGTTCTTTGCCCTGGCCGACGGCAAACACATTATTGCCGGTGACCAGATTGTGATGTTTGGGGAACATCCGTTTGCGGACTATCGCGCGGAACTGCAGCAAAAGGCCACCGGCCCCTATCGGGGTGCGGCCGCCAAGGACCTGGAACTGGTCGAATTCGCGGACTTCCAGTGCCCCCATTGCAAGGAGGCGCAGGCCAACATGGACAAGCTGGCGGTAGATTTCCCCAAGGCCCGCATTGTCTTCCAGAACGATCCCATCGTCTCGATTCATCCCCAGTCCGTGACCGCTGCCTCCTATGGCGTGTGCGTGTCGAATCTCGGCGGCAGCACTGCGTTCTTCCAGTTTGCCTCGAACGTGTTTGACGGCCAGGATGGCCTGTCGACGGCCGACGGCGCCACGTTGACTCTGAACAGCTCGGTGACCAAGGCCGGCCTCGATCCGGCCAAGGTTGCAGAGTGCGCCGCTACGCCGAAGACCAAGGCGGACATAGATGCCTCGATCAAGCTGGCCGACGATCTCGGCATCAGCCAGGTGCCAACGCTGGTCATCAACGGCCGCGAAGTTCCTGCGAATGCCCCGTACGATACCATCAAGAAGATCGTCGAGTACCAGGCGAAGCTGGACGGCGTGACCCCGTAGAATTTTCGGTAGCTTGCCTGCTCTAGCTGCAAGAATCGCGGCTGGATGTGATCTTTCAACACGTCGTTCCTTCGCCCAGGGCGCTGTTTTGAAAGGGCACGGCTTTACAGGCCGCGGAAAAACTCCCGTTGTGGCGCTGTTTTGAAAGGGCACGACTTCAGTCGTGCCGCAATGCGCCAATGAAATCAATGGGCTTTAGCCCCTGAGGGAAAGCCTTGCGGTCTACACCATTCCCAAATCTGCGCTGGATGTGGGGCACACGCCTTGAAAATGGAGCCCAATCTTCCCGCAATTCCTCAGTCCGCTCTACCGCCCGGGAACGCTCTGCTCGACTCGCATAACAGGTGAGTGCCCGCTGGCCTGTGGGCCGCGAATCACGTGGGGCGTGATGATGATCAGCAGCGTTGCATAATTCTTCTGCACATCTTTGTCGGTCAGGTTGTTCAGGCCTGGAATCTCGCTGATTCCGGGAGTCCCGCTGATGTTGCGGCTCTCTGATTTGTCCAGTTCGCTGGCCACAACCACCGCCGAGCCTTCCTTGATGGTGACAACGCCGGAGTAGACCCGGCTGTTGAGGATGGGATTGCCGTTGATCGAAGCACCGGCCAGCGCCGTGATCTGCATGTCAACTGTGAGCGCGACATCGTTGTTGCGCATTACATTTGCGGTTGTCTTCAGGCTCAGCCCCAGATCCTGATATTCCACCTGCGGAACCGAGGGCACTGCCCCTTGGACCGATGCGAGCAGCGACGACAGGCTGCCGGACGCTCCCGCGCCGGTCAGTCCCGGAATATTCGGAACGCTGGCCGACAAACTCGAAAACGCGGAGGTCTGGATGGGATACCGCTCGCCCTCCTTCAGTATTCCCTGCTCGCCGTCGCCCAGGCGCAGCTGAATCTGGTCCAGCTCGCGCGAGTCCGAAGAATTCAGGTTCAAGTTTGCCGTGGCTCCGCCCGGCGCCAATGCGGATTGAGTGAGCCCGCCGCCAAACAGTGCCACCCCATTCGAGAACAGTGAATTGGAAACCTGGCCGGAGGCAAGCAGTATGCCGAGAATCGCAAGCGTATCGCCGGGTGCGGCGAGGCCGGAGGAGACAATCTGCTGCACCAGGCTCTGGTTCGCATTCAGGATGGACTGCTCCTCGGCATAGACATTGAACGCTGAAAAACTCTGTGGTGGCGTCACGCCGGTGTTGCGTCCATTCATGTGAGCCAGTTGAATCAGGCGTATATCGAGCAGCACCTGGTTGTGCCCCTCAATCAACCCGCCGATTGTGGTGTTAAAGGCTTCTTCTGTTTCCTTTGGGGCGCGAATGGTGATAGCGCCGGTCGCGGGCACAATTTGCAGTTGCTGTACATCGAAGACCTGCTTGGCCAAGTTGCTTACTTCGGTGATCTCTTCCGGTTTCAAGCCGGAGAAATACACGGTCTCCATCTCCTGGCGGGTGAACTGCTGGCGATTCTGACGGGTGTCGCGCGCCACCAGCACGCGATGCGGGTCAATTGGAACGTAGAAGCTGTTGGTGATCAGGGCCACGGCCCGCATGGCCTCCATAAAATTCGCATTGTCGATATCCAGCCGGGCCTGCGTGGACTGGATGCTGTCGTCCGTCGTGGCATCCACGCCGAATGCTTTGAAAACCTGCTGGATGATCTCGCGCTGCCCGGAGCGGATATGGAAGCTGTGCAATCCAGCCAGGGGTGCAAGCGCCGCCGAATCGCCCTCGGTACCGGCTGACTGCTGGTAGAGCGGCCTTGACTGGCCGCTTGCGGCATTGTCGACGAGTTCATAGAGATGCTGGGTGGCTTCGATGTTCTTCGGATCGAACTTGAGAGCGCGAGCCAATGCGGCGCGGGAGCCCGCCTCGTCGCCTCGCAGACGGGATTTGGCGGCGGATTGAATCAGCGCCGTTACCGCATGACTGCGGGCAACATCGGCCGCGAGCCGGTAGTTTGAATTGCCGGGGTCGAGCTTTGCGGCCTCATCGTAATTCTGCAAGGCATCTTCAAAATGCTCATCCATGAAGAGCTTGCTGCCGGCAAGATACAGCCGTGTGGCGCGGCGACGGTCACTGTCGCGTGGCTGTTTAGTTTCACTGGTTTCAGCGGAGACAGGTTTGGCGGTTGGCGCGTTCTGCGGCGAGGCTGGAGTCTGGGCTTGCAAAAACGATGCGGCAAACGTAAGCATCGCTGTCGTTCCGGCGCGGCCCAGGCCATGCCCCGTCAAAGCCGAGGCTCCCATCACGAGGCAGTCCGCGTGAGCGCCAGCAGGTCGGCCAGCGAGGACGCGCAGACCTCGGGCTGAAGCTTGTGCAACTCATCGAAGCTGTAGTTGCTGGTAGCTACGGCGATGACGGAGAGGAAGTTGGCTCGCGCCGCCTCGATGTCGCGCGGCGTGTCGCCCACCACGCAGACGCTGACCTCGCCAGACCCACTGGGTCCGGCCATCTCTCTTGCTTTCTTGGCAGCCTGCCCGATTAATTCGGGGCGGATTGAAAAATGATCGCTGAAGCCGCCAAAACGGAACCACTCGCGCAATCCGGCCTGCTCGATCTTGATCCAGCCGATGGCTTCCAGGTTGCCGCTGGCCACGCCCAGCAGCGCGCCCTTCCCGGCCAGGTAATCCAGCACCTTCTCCACCCCCGGCATGCGGATCAGGTCCATCGCGTTCCGCTGTTCGGCAACGGCATTGCGCATCGCTTCCAAAATGGCCTCGGTGCTCTGTTCCATCACTTCTGCGGGGATGCCGGCCTGTTGGCAGGCTTCGCGGAGAATCGCTGTGTCGGTGCTGCCGTGGAGCAGTATCCCCGCCAATGTAATCTCAAATCCCGTCACCCGGTGCACGCTGGAGGCAAAGGAATTAAAGTGGATGCGGTCGCGGCTGCGCAAAAGCGTCCCGTCTATGTCGAATAAATAGGCATCCTGGGCGTCCCAGGCAAAACCCGGCTCGATCGCAACGCGTGCTTCCTGGCTCGGTGGAGTTGTCTGCATCTCTGGTTGAACGGCCCATCAGTCCCGCGGATTGCCTCACCCCTGGCGGTATCCCTGGCGGAAGGCGTTAAATACAGGACGTTCGCTGCGGGGCGGGCGCTTGAGTTCAGTGCGCACCTCGGATAGTTCCAGACCCAGTTCCGCCATGGCGCGGCTCAGCGTATTGCGGTGCATCCCCAGCTCTTCGGCCGCCTTGCACTGGTTTCCGCGATGCTTAACCAGCACTTCGCGCAGGTATTGTCTTTTGAACTCGCGCACAGCCTCCTCGTAGGGAATGCCGCTGGAGTGCATTTGCGTAACCAGGCTGTCCAGTTCTCGTTTCACGTTCACCTCTAAAATCTTCAATTCCTGGATCTGTTCCTTGAAGCCTCGCCATCGTTTATATCAAACTCAGCCGGCCGGTGGGTGCAACCATTCCGGCGCATGTTCTTCCATCATGAGCAAACCTTCGCGCACCCGGTTTGAAAGTTCTGCCGGGCTCACGCGCGTGCTCAGGTGACAAATTCCGAAAAACAATTTCGGCAGCCTGGAATCCGCAAGCCAGTGCGCCTTGGGAAAGAAAGCCAAAACCACCAGAATGCTTATTGTAACCAGCAGCGCGCCCTGCAGAAATCCGAAGACGCCGCCGGCAAGCCTGTCCAGGCAGCCCAACCCAATCTGGCGAAGCGTCTTTGCCGCAATCGTTCCGATGATATTGGCAACCGCCATCGCCACCAATGCGATGAACAGGAATCCGATGGCGTCCGCAACGGCTTCAATGCGCACCATGGGCAGAATCAGAGCGGCAACGCGAGCGTAGTTCCAGGCTGCCAGCGCCAGGCCAAACAGAAGTCCGCACAGCGAGCATAGAGAGCGGAAGAAACCCTGTGACAGTCCTCCGATCGCCGATGCCGCCAGCACGATCGCAATGGCCCAATCGACCCATGTCATTTTGTACGCCGACCTTCTCTCACAAACTCAGTTCCCGGCCTGTCAAGCGGCGGAATGCCTCAAGATACTTGCCCTGTGTGCGCTCGACAATTTCGTCAGGGAGCCCGGGGGCGGGCGCCTGCTTGTTCCAATGGATCGATTCAAGATAATCGCGAACGAATTGTTTATCGAAAGATGCCTGGGCCCCGCCCGGCTTCCATGCCGAACCCTCCCAGAAACGCGAAGAGTCCGGAGTCAAGACCTCATCCGCAAGGATAATGCCTTTCGAGGTTTTGCCAAACTCAAATTTTGTATCGGCCAGAATCAGCCCGCACGACGCGGCGTGTTGGTGCGCTTCGCGGTAGAGGTCCAGCGTCAGCCGCCGCAGCTCCGCCGCATCGGCCTTGCCCAGCAGGTCTTCTGTCTGGCCGAATGAAATGTTCTCGTCGTGGGTGCCATCCTGGCTCTTGGTGGCGGGCGTAAACACTGCCTCAGGCAGCCGCGATCCATCCTGAAGCCCGGCGGGAAGAGCAATGCCGCAGACCGTTCCGGCGGCCTTGTACTCCTTCCATCCCGACCCGGCCAGGTACCCGCGCGCTACGCACTCCACGGGAAACATTTCGGCGCGCCTCACCAGCATGGAGCGGCCTTCCAGTTGATCGGTATACGGCTTGAGTGCTTCGGGAAACTCGCTCGCCGATGCAGTGATCAGGTGGTTGGGCGCCATGCCCTTCAGCAGATCGAACCAGAACAAGGAAAGCTGCGTCAGGATCTTCCCTTTGCCCGGAATCCCTGTGCCGAGCACGTGGTCGAAGGCTGAGATGCGGTCCGTCGCCACCAGCAACAACATGTCGCCGATCGCGTAAAGATCGCGCACTTTGCCCCGTCCAAGCAGAGGCGTCGTGCCTAGGTTCGTGGTGAGAAGTGCAGTCACGGGTGGATCCTTATCTTGCAGGGCTGAATCTCCGATTGTCGAGCGAGTCGTTGGCTTTGTCAATCAAGTCGTCGTCGCTGAAAGCGGCAGCATGAAAGGGCAAGCTTCCGGGTGCCGGGATAGGCTGAAGAATCGGCGGAATACCACGAAAAACCGGGCTGAAAAGGACGCACTGACTCGTGTGACGGCCGTCACGGACCGCACTTCCGACATGAGAGACACTTCCATTGTCAACATGGTTCAGAAAGTGAGTACGAAGACTTTCTTAGAGCCGGGCGACACGAGGCAGCAGTGGAAAGGGGAAGCCGCTACTAGCTTCGTTCAAACTGGGATCACCAGTAGCCGCGCACTACCGACCTCCAGTGCCGGCTACTGGTCCCCGCTATTATTCTTGTCTTCATACACAAGGCCTCCGAAGAGACGTTATCCTTCGGGGGCATTTTCTTGCCCGCGACCCCATTCATGAACAATCAACCTGCCCTGCCAAATCAGGAACGCAGCCTGACTCGCACCCATGTGCTTCCCCAATGAAGTGGTCATCCTGAGCGAAGCGTTCTTAAGCGGAGTCGAAGGACCTGCATTTGTAATTCCGATGAAAGGATGAGATGCCGCGCTAATTCAATGCCGCGGGTGCCCCATCGGAGTACCGAGGAGAAGGGGCGACCTCTGGGCAGGGCCGGGTCGGCGCATCTTGTGAATGGTGGAATCAGATCTGCGAGCGGAAATAAGGTGCGAGCAGTATTTCGGCGGGTGGCCCCGATCCCGGGATATCTCCAAAACACAAATGAGGGTGGCGGGTGGCCCCGATCCCTGGATATTTCCAAAACACAAATGAGGGTGGCGGGTGGCCCCGATCCCTGGATATTTCCAAAACACAAATGAGGGTGCCCCCGGTCCCTCGTCCGCCGCGGCGGAGGGACCGGGGATGCCAAAGACCTAGGGCATTTTTGGTTTTACCGTAGACCGGTTTTGAAAGGGCACGGCTTTAGCCGTGCCGCAAAGCGCCAATGAAATCAACGGGCTTTAGCCCCTGAAGGAAAGCCCTATGGTCTACACCATTTCCGAATCTGCTCTAAACCCGGAATCCGTTCGCCATGATCCCGGTAAATCCCCTTAAGTCGGCAAGTGTCCGTCGAGCCGTCGCGGAAGGCTCTCCGGTTGACGCGATCTGGCCAATGCGCTCGGCGAGCCCGAATTGCACAGGTCTAATCGGATGGGTATCGGCAAACACCCTTAGTTTCGGAAACCATTCTTGCTGGATCCCAAATCCCCACGCCACCCACTGCCCACTGCTCCCCATATCCGTCCCGATCCGCAAACACGCCGCTCCCGATCCCCTCTAGATCGACACTGTTCGTCACCGCCAACCGTCCTTTTGCAGACAATTACCCCCTCTTGGCGCACAATCACTTCATAACCGTCCTTCCCGCGATGCTCTTCAAAGGCAACCCGCTCGGGCGGAAGAAATCAGGGCTAGAAGCCGGAAGCACCTAACCGCCGATAGCTGAGAGCTGAAAGCCGAAAGCTCTCAAAGAATGCCGATCTCTGGCCATTGATCTCGGTTCTCTGATCTCTGTTCTCTGCTCTCTGACCACTGTCGTTAACCCCTGCAATTAGAGTAATTTGCGGACATCTCCAATCCTTTCAGGCTTTTAGAGCGTCCCCAGTAAGTCCATATAGCAGACGAATTTGGCCATTTGGGGAGGGGGGGGTACCCCCTGGAAAGAACGCGTCTCTTGAAATATCAGCAGTGGCCCGGTGCCCTGGGTCCCGTCCGCCGCAGCAGAAGACACGGGAGCGAATCCAGCTCCGCCCAACGCGCAAGGAGCAGAAACCTGACCCCTGATCTCTGACCCCCGGCCTTTACGCCGTAGCCCGATGCTGCTCCCGCGCGCCCAGCCGCACGCTGATGATCTTCGAAACACCAGGCTCCTGCATGGTCACGCCGTAAATCATGTCGGCGGCCTGCATCATGCGCTTGGAGTGAGTGACCAGCAGGAATTGAGTTTCCTTGCTCAGCGAGTGCAGCAGATCGGCAAGCCGGCCCACGTTGGTCTCGTCCAGGGCTGCGTCCACTTCGTCGAGCGCGCAGAAGGGGCTGGGCTGGAACTGGAAGATGCCCACCAGAAGCGCCAGTGCGGTCAGCGACTTCTCGCCGCCGGAGAGCAGAAGAACATTCTGCAGCTTCTTGCCCGGAGGCGAGGCCACGATCTCGAGCCCGCTCTCGGCCTGGTTCTCGGCATCGGTGAGCCGCAGGAAGGCCTGCCCGCCCTGGAACAACCGCGCGAACACAACGCTGAAATTCTCGTTGATCTTGGCGAAGGCCTCATCGAACTTGGTGCGCGTAATCTGATCGATCTCCTTGATGGTGTCCTGGGTGTTTTCGATGGACTCTATAAGGTCTTTGCGCTGGGTTTCGAGGAACCCGTGGCGCTGGGCGGTTTCCTTGTACTCATCCAGGGCCATCATGTTTACGGGCCCAATCTGCTCGATGCGCAGCTTGAGGTTGCGGCAGGTTTCCTCCTCAGCCGCGAGTTCTTCGTCGAGAAGGCGCGCGATCTCCGTCTCCTCGCGCAAGACCTGGGCCTCGACGTTGACTTCAGTCAGGCAGCTTGCTTCAAGGTACTCGAGATCGGAGTGCAGTTTGGCCAATTCGCTGGACCGGCCTGAGCGGTCCTCGCGCAGTTGATCCAGTGCGCCGCGTCCAGTCTTGAGCTGCGTCTCCATCTCCGCCAATTGCTGGCGCAGCGCCAACGACTGCGCCGCAATGGTCTGGGTAAGGGCCAGCGCGTGGGCACGCGCGGCCACAAGTTCGGTCTGCCGTTCGGCCAGCGCAGCGCTTTCGGCGATACGTTGTTCCTTCTCGGCGTTGGCGGCAGTCCGCTGCTGTTCAATGGATTGCACCCGGCGCTCCAGGTCGGCATGGAGCCGGTCGATGCGCTGGAAGGCAGCTTCAGCGCCGCGCCGCCGTTCTTCAAGACCGGCCAGTTCCGCGGTGACCTGCGCCGCTTCCTGCTGCAGGCTTTCGCGCTTCTGGCGCAGCACGGTGAGCTGCGCCTGCAACTCATCCAGTCCGGCCTCGGCCTGCGCGTGCTCGCCCTCAAGGCGGGTCGCTTCTTCGCGCTTCTGGGCAATTGACTGGCGCTTGGACTCGCATGCGTCCTTGTTGCGCGCCGCCTGCACGGTCCAATCCTGCAGCCGCCGTTCGATCCGCTGCGCCTCGCCCTCCATTTGCTTGAGCGCTGCTCCCAGGTTGGCCGTATCGGTCTCCGCAATGCGCCTCTGCTCGCTGCGCGCCTCCAGTTGCGCGGTCAGTTCCTCGATCGTCCTGGTCAGTATTGCTGCTTCAGTTTCCGCCTGCGCCAGCCTCGTCTCCAGCTTGGCCAGCCGGCCTTCGGCTTCGCGCAACTCGCGCTTCAGCGCCAGTGGACCCTCGCTCGCCGGCTTGCCGCCGGTCACCGTGGCGTTGTGAAAGCATTCACCTTCAGGAGTAAGAAAATAGGCGTGCGCGTAGTGCGAAGAAAGCCGCTGCGCTTCATTCGAATCCTCAACGAGATAGCTGTGCCGAAGCTTGGGCAGGATCGATTCCAGCGCGCGGCCAAAACCATTCAGCACCTTGATCGCATCTCTCATGGGGGTCAATCCAGGCTCGTTGACCGCGCCCGCTGCCTCGTCGAAGAGCACACCCTGCACGTCGGAGTGGATGAGAAAGGTTGCCCGCCCATCTTCGGTTTTCAGCAGGCGCACGCCTGCTTCTGCATCGCCCCAGTTCTCGACAACTACATAATTCAGCTCCTCGCGCAGAAACTCGTCGACGACGCCCTCGTGCGCGCCGCTCACTTCCAGAAAATCCGCCAGCGTTCCTACGGGCGAGCTGCCCTGGCCGAGTGCTCCAGGCTTCAGCAGCTTGCGCACAGAGTCGGTGGAGTAGCTGTGGTTGCGAATCAATGACTCGAGAGAGTCTCGGCGGCCCGCAACCGTGGCCTGCTCTCCACGCAACTGGTTGGCGAGCGTGCGCTGCGCGTTCTCTTCGGCGCGTCGGGCCTGCAGTTGCTCGCGCAGTGCGCCAATCTCGCCTTCAAGGCGCGTGAGCGCATCGGCTGCGGACTCGAAGCGCAGGTGAGCCTGCCCACTCTCGATGCCGAGAGTCTCCTGCTCGTTGCGGGCCTGCCCTATCTCTGCGTGAAGCCGCTCCGCCTCGCGCTCCAACGCAGCAAGGCTCTCTTCGCCCTGCGCAGTGTGGTTGCGGGCGTTGCCGGCCAGGGTCAGCAGTTGCATCGCGTGACGGCGTCCGGACTCCAATTGCCGCTCGGCGCTGAAGACCTCCTCGGCTGCCCCGCGCGCTTCCTGCTGGCGGGCCTCCACGTTCTGGCGGAATTCGCGCGCCTCTCCGGCCGCCGACTCCAGAAAGGTGTGCTGCTGCGCGCGTTCTTCCGCAATTCCTGCCAATTGCGCGCGCGTCTGTTCGAGTTCGGTTCCTGCCGCGCCAATGCGCGTCTCCAGTTCGGCCACGCGCTCGGTGTTGCTGTGCTCACGGGCGATCGCGCGCTCCAGCTCAACAGCGGCTTCGTTGGCGCGGTTCTGCGCCTCATGGCCTTCGCGGTCCAGCGCATAGCCGCTCTCGGTGAGCGAGTGCTGGCTGGCCTCCTGTCGGCTAATCGCGTCTACCGATTCATTCACGCGCTCGGTGAGCGAAGCAATCTCCTGCTCCAGGCGGGCCTGGTCCGCGTCCATCGCTGCCATGCGGCTTGAAAGCACCACGCGCATGCGTCCGCGCAGTTCGTCGCGCACCGCGGCAAACCGCTCTGCTTTGGCCGCCTGGCGCTTCAACGAGTTCATCTGCCGCGTGACCTCTTCAAAGATGTCGTCGACGCGGGCCAGGTTCTGGCGGGCGCTCTCCAGGCGCAACTCGGCCAGCCGCTTCTTGGTCTTGAAGCGCGTAATTCCCGCTGCTTCCTCGATGATCGCGCGGCGGTCATGGGGCTTGGAGCTGAGCAACTGCCCAATGCGTTCCTGGCCGATGATGGCGTAGCTCTCCGGCCCCAGGCCGGTGCCCATGAAGATGTCCTGAATATCCCGCAGGCGGCAAAGCTTTCCGTTCAGCAGGTATTCGCTCTCACCGGTGCGGAAGAGACGCCGGGTTATGACAATCTCGCCTTTTTGCGGCGTGCTGTGGAACCGGCGGCGTCGAATCTTCAGCACCACGGCCTGCGGCCCTTCTCCTGTTGCTTGGGATTCACCGGCCTCATCTTCGCTCGCGGCCTGTCCGTCCTCAACAACCTGCCCGGGCTGTTCGTCGGCGATAATCTCCTCGGCTTCGGCGGCGCGCCGGCGGCGCACCTCGTCCTCATCCCAGTCCGCGGGTCCGTCGTGTTCGACCACGACCTCCGGTTCCACGGCCACAGGCCCCTCGTAGGCCTCAGGATCGATCATCGTCAGCGTGACTTCCGCCATGCCGAGAGCCTTGCGGTCGCGGGTTCCGGCAAAGATCACGTCCTGCATGTGCGTGCCGCGCAGGCTTTTGGCGCTCTGCTCGCCCAGTACCCAGCTAACCCCGTCCAGGATGTTCGACTTTCCACATCCATTCGGCCCCACGACAACCGCAATGCCTGTGCCCGGAACGGTGAGTTCCGTGCGGTCGCAAAAGCTTTTGAAGCCGAGAATGTGGATCTTCTTTAATTTCAGCATTTCTACTCCCGGATGATGGGGCTCAAGGATGAGTTCGTTTTATTGGACGGCAGCATCGTTGCTGTGCCGCTCGGAAGGAATCAAAGTAGCCACCCGATTACAGACTCTACGGAGCCTGAGGGGCAGGGTCAACGGCGGGGGAGGGGGTTTTTGTGGATAAGGGAGGCCGGAATTCCTGTTCTTGGAAAATGATAAGAATGCGGCCCAAAATGGGGATTTTCTAAGAATTATTGCCGCCGTTTTGCACAGCCGCCTCATCATCGGACTCTAGTTCCTCACGAGGGCGGAAGACACGGCGCGCCGGATTACTTTCTCCAGAGCGCGCAGCGCCTGCGGCCTCGGAAATCCGGGGCGGCTCGCAAGGCGGATCGTGCGCGAGGATTGGCCGGAGAGTGGCTTCAGGAGAATCTCGCGGCGGCGGAAGGAATTAGCAGCCAGGGCAGGCAGCAGAGTGGTGCCGTAGCCTGCGGCGACCAGGTTGACCAGCGTCTCCAGGGTGGCGGCCTGCATTGAACTCTGGAATGCACCCCGTGCCGACGGCCCTTTTCTGCCGCAGGCGGCAAGGGCGTGGTTGGACAGGCAGTGTCCGTCTGCCAGCACCAACAGCTCCTCGGCCAGATCTTCTTCGCTGACCGTTTCAGATTCGCACAGGGAGTGATTGAAGGGCAGTGCAGCCAGCAGGTGCTCGTCGAAAAGGGCGATTTCAGTGATCTCCGGGGCGTCGGGCGGAGTGGCCAGCAGTGCCGCGTCCAGGCGGTGATTGCGCAGGCCATCGATGAGCGCGCGGGTCTGGTCTTCCCACAATTCGATGGTCATCCCCGGATAGGCCTGGCGCAGCGGCTTCAGGATGATCGGCATCAGGTAAGGAGCCAGCGTGGGGATCACACCCAGCTTCAGGGGGCCGACGAGGGGATCGCGGGCGGCACGCGCAACCGCCTCCATCTGGCCGGCTTCGGCAAGCGCTTGCTGCGCGTGGATCAGGATCTGGCTGCCTACAGGCGTGACATCCACACGCTTGTTGGTCCGCTCCAGCAGCGTGACGCCGAGCTCGCGTTCCAGTTTGCGAATCTGGCTGCTCAGTGTTGGCTGGCTCACGTTGCAGGCCTCGGCGGCACGGCCGAAATGCCGGTGTTCGGCCACAGCGACCAGATAGCGAAGCTCCTGCAAGTTCATTTAGGTACCGGAAGATCTCGATTCTTCCATTTATTATAGAGAGAGTCAATCGTCATTGTAGGAACAATTCATTTTACTTATGGAAACGACGAGACTAGTTTCAGTCATGAGTAAGTCGCCCGGTTTGCGAAGAGCGCCCCGGCAGCGAGCCGCAATCCGGAAGGTCAAACAGCTACGCTGGGCGCCCGCAAGCAGCCCGGCGCGAAACCCAAACGACATTCAAATGTACCGCAAGGAGACTTTCCCATGTCTGACCGTGAGACAACGACACCCGGACCACCCATAGTGAACGATCAAAACGCCATGACAGGCGATGCAAAGTGCCCATTTCCGCACGGAACCCACAAACACACTGTGGCGGGAACTCCAACCAACGCAAACTGGTGGCCGGAACAACTGAACCTGAAGATCCTGCGCCAGCACGCGCAACTCGCCAACCCCTTGGGAGAGGAATTCAATTACGCCGAGGAGTTCAAGAGCTTGGACTTGGATGCCGTGATCGAGGACCTGCATGCCTTGGTGACGGCCTCGCAGGACTGGTGGCCTGCGGACTATGGCCACTACGGGCCGTTCTTCATCCGTATGGCGTGGCATAGCGCAGGCACCTATCGCATTGCCGATGGCCGCGGCGGCGCGGGCTCGGGAGCTCAGCGATTTGCTCCCCTCAACAGCTGGCCGGACAACGTGAGCCTGGACAAGGCGCGCCGGTTGATTTGGCCAATCAAGCAAAAGTACGGCCGGAAACTTTCCTGGGCCGACCTGATGATTTTGGCCGGCAACGTTGCGCTGGATTCGATGGGGTTGAAGACCTTTGGGTTCGGCGGCGGACGCGAAGACATCTGGGAGCCGGAAGAAGACACTTACTGGGGACCGGAAACCAAGTGGCTCGGAGACGAACGCTACAAGGGCGACCGTGAGCTCGAAAATCCTCTGGGCGCTGTTCAGATGGGCCTGATTTATGTGAATCCGGAAGGGCCCAACGGCAACCCGGATCCAGCCGCCGCGGCGCGCGATATCCGCGAGACATTCGAACGCATGGCGATGAATGACGAGGAGACCGTTGCCTTGATCGCCGGCGGACACACGTTCGGCAAAGCACATGGCGCTGCCGATCCAAACAGGTATGTCGGCCGCGAACCCGAGGGCGCCGGCATCGAAGAGCAAGGCTTTGGCTGGAAAAACAGTTTCGGCAGCGGCAAGGGCGTAGATGCGATCAGCAGCGGGTTGGAGGGCGCATGGACCACGAATCCGGTCAAGTGGGACAACAACTACCTGGAGAACCTGTTCGGCCATGAATGGGAGCTCACGAAGAGCCCCGCTGGCGCTCACCAATGGACTCCCAGGAACGGAGCAGCAGCGGGTACCGTGCCGGATGCACACGACCCCAAGATGAAGCATGCGCCGATCATGTTCACGACGGACCTCTCCCTGAGAGTGGATCCGAGCTATGAGAAGATTTCCAGGCACTTCCTGGAGAACCCGCAGGAGTTCGCAGATGCCTTCGCCAAGGCATGGTTCAAGCTGACGCATCGCGACATGGGGCCCATCGCGCGGTACCTCGGCCCGCTCGTTCCAAAGGAACACCTGCTCTGGCAAGACCCCATTCCCGCGGTGGAACATGCATTGATCGAGGAGCAGGATATTGCTGCCCTCAAGGCTACGATCCTCGGATCCGGACTTTCCATCTCACAACTGGTCACGACGGCCTGGGCGTCGGCTGCAACGTTCCGCGGCAGCGACAAGCGCGGCGGGGCTAACGGGGCGCGCATTCGCCTTGCGCCGCAAAAGGATTGGGAAGTCAACCAGCCGGCCGAACTTGAAAAGATACTTAAGACGCTGGGAGCGATCCAGAGGGATTTCAATGGTCAGCAATCCGACGGGAAGAAGGTCTCGCTGGCTGACTTGATCGTTCTGGGCGGCTGCGCAGCCGTCGAGCAAGCTGCGAAGAAGGCCGGCCACGACTTGAAGGTTCCCTTCTCGCCGGGGCGCACGGACGCCACGCAGGAGCAGACCGATGTGCACTCGTTCGCCGTACTGGAACCGGCCGCGGACGGGTTCCGCAATTACCTCCGGAAGGAACACGAGGGATCGGAGGCAGAGCTGCTGGTGGACCGGGCGAATCTGCTCACTCTAACCGCTCCCGAAATGACGGTTCTGATCGGCGGCATGCGCGTACTGAATGCAAACTTCGGACAGACCCAACATGGTGTCTTCACCGAGCGCCCTGGAACACTGACGAATGATTTCTTCGTGAATCTCCTCGACATGAACACGAAGTGGCAGAAGTCCGCTGCTTCGGAAGGCGTGCCCCAGGGTGTTTTGGAAGGGCGCGATCGGGCGACCGGCAATCTCAAGTGGACGGGCACCGTAGTCGATCTTGTCTTCGGTTCGAACTCTCAGCTCCGGGCCCTCGCGGAATTCTATGCATGCGGCGACTCGCAGCAGGCGTTTGTGCGCGACTTTGTGGCGGCCTGGAGCAAGGTGATGAACCTGGACCGCTTCGACCTCGCGTAATCTCGAGAGAACTGGTAGCCGTAGATTGATTCGTCTTCGCGGCAACCACAAAACAACGAAGGGCGCGCCGGTTGGCGCGCCCTTCGTTTTCAGCTTCCGCAAGCCAGCTTAATTCGCAAGCACTGCGCGATAGCGCACCTTGTTCTTCTTCACCTTTTCGATGGCCTCATTTGCCTTGGCCATGGGGAACAGCTCGGTTGTGGCCTTGACGCCGTGACGGGCGGCCACATCGAGCATTTCGCGGAGCCGGAAGGGGCTTCCGACCGGGCTTCCGCTGATGGTGCGCTGCCCGGAGATGAGCGGAAAAGCGTGCACGCATACCGGCGACGGAGGCACACCCACAAAGCACAGGGTTCCGGTGGGCCGCAGGGCCTGCAGGTAGGTGCTCCAGTCCTGGTCGGCGTTGGCGGTTGTCAAAATAAAGTCCAGAGTCCCCATCACATCTTTCATGGCCTTCGATTCGCGGCTGTTCACAAACTCGTCCGCGCCCATTGCGCGCGCTTCCTTTTCCTTGCCGGCGGAGGTGGAGAAGGCCGTCACCCTGGCGCCAAAGACGCGTGCGAATTGGAGCGCGATATGTCCCAGTCCGCCGATGCCCACGATTCCAACCCGCGACGATGGATTGATGCCATGAATGCGGAGCGGGTTATACACCGTGATCCCGCCGCAAAGCAGCGGAGCGGCCTGCTCGCTGTCAAGACCGTCAGGAATTGGAATCACGAAGCGGGAATTGGCCCGGACTCTTTCGGCGTAGCCTCCATGGCGGTGAACGCATGTCCCCTCGGCGTCGGGGCAAAGGTTTTCGAGTCCCTTCATGCACCACTCGCAGAAACCGCAGGAATTCGATTGCCAGCCAAGGCCTACGCGCTGGCCTACCCCAAGCGCCCGGACTTCACTGCCGACTGCCGTCACGGTCCCAATGATCTCGTGCCCTGGAATGAACGGATAATGGCTGATACCCCAGTCGTTTGCGATCAGGTGCAAATCACTGTGGCAGATCCCGCAGTGCGAAACGGCGATCTCGACCTCAAACGACCCCAGCTTGCCCGGGTCATAATGGAAGGACAATAGTTCTGCCCCGGCTGCATGTGCTGCAAGTCCTTGAATTTGTGCCATCGTCTCTCTGTAGTCCTCGTAGGGGGAGAACGTGCCGGCATTTTTCGCCAAGGCGCCGGTGTCACAAACTGACTGTGCAATTTTCCCCAAATCTAGTTTAAACCGCCGCCCGGCTCAATGTGCAGATTGATCACCTGAAAGCCGGAGAGGATGCCGCCGGCCGGCGCCTCGCCGGCGACAATGGCCGACTCCCCATTGAGCCCGGCCTCCTGCGCGGAACGCAATGGTTCAAGGGCATTGACCATTGAAAGGGGCAGGCTGGTGAGGGTTTCGCCGGAGATTCCCGCCTGCGCTTCGGGTATCAGCAGGCTTACGTAAACGCGGTCCGCAGGATGCTGGCGTCGGTACACTGCGAGCACCGAATCGAGATTGGGCTGGCGGCCTGAGAAATGGGGCTGGTCGAGCGCCCTGTCTAAAGTACCACTATCCGAGACGAGCAGACGCAAGTTTCCCGCCTCGAGCCTGCTCGGGAGCTTGATGGGAATGCGCACATACCTCACCGGCTGCTGCCAGGGCCGGATGGTTGCCTCCACCTGCACAGTCTCGCCGGCGTGGACGGTGTCGCTTGCAAGCAGCCGGGCAGTCTCCAATTCGACCTGCATTCGCCGGGGAACGGCCTCAACATGGAGGTCGATGGCCCGCACTGTCTCTTGCCGGGCGCCGTTCGCGTAGAGGCGCGAAAAGCGCTCGCCGGCCAGCACGGCGGCCTGCATCGGTGCGGCCATGGCTTCACTCGGTGCTGCCCACATGTCGATTGGCGAAGGGGCATGGCCCTCAATCTCGATGCTTCCCGTCAGGTGATAGCTGGAGTCGGCTGTGCTGTCATTGGCTTCAAGCAGCGCCTCGTACAGGACCATCTCCAGCGCCTGCGGGGTTAGCGAGGGCAGGTCAAGAATCTCCACGTTTACCGTCCGCTTGCCTTGTTGCGAGTCGATTGCAATGTGCAAGGGGATCATGCGGGCGCGAACGCCGAGAATGCCGCTGATGGCCGCGCCCCGGTCTTGTGTAAAGGCGCCAATCGTCGCGCCGGTGTTGATGATCTTGAAGGCGTTCAACGGCGAGGCCAGCGTGGCCACCACATCGGCAGAGGTCATGGGCAGCGATACCGGCCCGGCCTGCAGGATGGGATGGCCGCAGGCCAGAAGTCGTTTTGGATCGATGTAGGTGACAGTGCAGGTGGCGGAGATTTCCATGTCGCCCCGGATCAGCTGTGCGCTGACCGCTGATCCCGGCTCCATGGCGGCTTCAGCGGCTGGCGAGGGCTCGGCGTTTGCCTTGCCCGTACCGGTTTTGCCTTCGTCTCCCTGGGATGTCCCGCCCATTCCGCCGGCGGCCACCTCTGCCAAACTGGTTCCGGCCATCTGTTTCTGCCACAGTTGGATGGCCTCGGGACGGAAGCCGCTCATTACCAGGGGGGTCTCCATCATCTGGAAATTCATCTCAGGCGACGGTTGTGCGGTCGACAATGCGGACTGGCCTGCTGTGGGATCGGTACCTGGGCTGGTGGACTCGGCCTGAGAATTTCCTGAAGGGATATTTCTCACCGCCAGCATCTCCTCGATTGGAGTGACACCCGCAATGGGTTCTTTGCTGAATTGGCCGATGCGGAAGGCGAGCGCGCCCAGGAGCTTGTTTCCGATGTAAACCGGGCTCCCGCTCATTCCCTCCACAACGCCCGTGTATTCGGGCTTTGTGCCGCGAAGGCGGACGAGAATCATATCCTGGCCGGGTCCCCGCGCTCCGCGCAAAATGCCCAGAATCTCCACGTCCATTGCCTCCGGCTTGCTGCCCGAGAAGACCGTCCAAGCCGTGCCGGTCATGCCCTGGCGAACCTGGCTGAGGGGAAAGACCCCGCCGTTCGAAGGCGGAGGTCCCGATTCGCTGCGGACGGCGCCTTGCGCACACAGCGCGGCCGGGGACAGAATTGCAGCCAGGGCAAGGGCCAGCCCAACGGCAACGCCAGACAGACGCAAGGTGGTTTGCTTAAGGGAAGATTCCACGTCTATAAGAGTACAGCCGAAGGGTGAGAAGCGTGCTTCCGGCTTCTAACCTCCAGCTCCTTCGTGCTGGGGTATGAGGTTCCACCAATTGGGCCAAGCCGTCGACAGTAGGGAAGAGATGAAAGCTGTCTTCGCTGCCGGTAAATCCCGTATGCTGTTCAGCACAGAGGTTGCCATGTTTACGCCGCGCCGCTCCGTTTCGATCGCACGCTGTCTTCCCCTTGCCATGCTGTGTTTTGTCGTGGCTGTCCTGGCAATTAACCCGCTGGCCCAGGTCCATGCGCAATCTCAGCCTCCAAGCCCGCAGACCCAGAAACCCGATCAGCCCACTCCGGATGCGGGCGGCCCGGCCGGAGACACCGGGGTCATTGCGGTGCCCAGGAAGAAGGATGTGCCCGAGGAAGCTCCTCCGCCCGCTCCGGCGGCGCCCAAACTCAAAAACCCTGAGGAATTGGGCAACGTTTCCTTGCGCCTCGAGGTTCCAGAGGTCACCGTGGACGTGGGCGTGCTTTTGGAAAAGACACACCAGTTCGTGCCTGGCCTCAAGCCGCAAAACTTCCGCGTTTATGAGGATGGGATCGAGCAGAAGGTCATCGGATTCAAACGCGTCGAGGCTCCCATCACGGCCCTGATGCTGTGCGAATTTGCCTCTAACGGCGCCTGGTGGATCAAGGGCAATGACATGCTCAACGCCGCGTATTCATTTACGCAGCAGTTGCGTCCCCAGGACTACGTCGCGCTGGTGACCTTCGACATGCACACCCAGATCATCACCGACTTTACCCAGGACAAGCAGCAGATCCTGCAGGGCCTAAGGATGCTCCAGGTCCCGGGATTCTCTGAAACCAATGTCTTCGACGCCCTCTATGAGTCTCTCGACCGGCTCGATCGCATTGACGGCCAAAAGTACATCGTTCTCATCGCTACAGGCCGCGATACATTTTCAAAGCTCACCTTTGACAAGATTCTGGCCCGGGTCAAGGCCAGCCACAACATCACCATCTTCACTGTCTCTACGGGCGGCATGTTGCGGGCCATGACCGAAGGCCGGGGCGGCATGGATTCAGCCATGCGCGACATGGACTATCTGCAGGCCGACAACGAAATGAAGACATTTTCAAGCATTACCGGCGGCATGAGCTTCTTCCCGCGCTTCGAAGGTGAGATGCCGGATATCTTCCAGAACATCAACCAGAACATCCGCTCGAAGTACGAGCTGGTTTATCGGCCCACCAACGCCAAGCAGGACGGCAGCTACCGCAAGCTGCGCGTCGCGCTGGTGGACGATGAGGGCCAACCTCTGCGCTTCCAGGATCAGAAGAACAAGCCGCTGAAGTATGACATCATCGCCCGCGACGGATACCGCGCCAAGCAGGAAGTGGAGTAGCCCGCTGACGTCCGCTTGAAGCCAAGGATGTTAGCCTGAGCGCAGGATTTCCTTGGATTCAAAAAGGTAGCAATATGCCTGTCGTGCCTCCTGCCTCTTCGCTCCAAACTCCGGTTCAGCCCATTCGCGTGGGTGTTGTCGGCCTGGGCCGCATGGGGATGATCCATGCGCTGCACATTCACGAGCTGGCGCACGAGTCCGATCTCTGCCGGCTGACGTGCGTTTCGACCACCGACAAGAATGCCGCCGACAAGTTTCTGTCCATGTCGGGTGCTTCGACGCCCGTCTTCGACGATATCGAAAAGCTGGCGAAATCGGGCCTCTGCGACGTTGCGGTCATCGCAACCAATACTCCCCTGCATCGCGAACACGCCTTGCTGATGATCGAGGACGGGCATCGCGTTTTCCTTGAAAAGCCGCTTACCGGGACGTTGCAGGGCGATCGCGACTTTGCCGATCTGCTGCAGCGCGAGCATCCGAATGCGCTGATGCTCGGCTTTCAGCGCCGCTTCGACGCGCCCACGCTCTTTGCCAAGCAACTCATCGATCAAGGAGCGATTGGACGGGTGTTCAAGATCTACTCCTCGCTTGAAGACTCGGGCCCGGCTCCGGATGGGTTTTCGAGCCCCGGCATTCTGGCGGACATGGCGGTCCATAACGTCGATGAGGTCGTGTGGCTTTCAGCCCGGAAACCAAAGCTGGCGATGGCCGTGGGCTCGCGCATATTCAGTCATCGGTTGACCACCTGCCAGGAGGATTTCGACGACGCCCTGATGCTGCTCGACTTTGGCGATGACCCCGGCCATGAATTGATCGCGCAGATTCAGGTCACCCGCAATCATGTCTCCGGCTATCGCGGCGAGACGGTGATCTATGGCGAGCGCGGCATGATCCGCATAGGACGCTTCAATCAGAAACTCCTCGAAGTGAATGTCGAAGCCTACGGTGCTCGCGGCGCCAAAGAGCAGATTGCGGTCAGGAAATTCGAGATGCGGCGATACGGCCATCCGCTTCCAGAGTTCATCGATCGCTACGGCGCGGCCTATAAGGAAGAGCTTAAAACCTTCCTCGAGTGTTGCCGGGACGGAAGGCCGTTTCCGATCAATCATCGCGACGGCCTGCGCGCCCAGGAGATCGTCGCTGGCGCCATGAACGCTTCGGTTCGAAAGCAAGACATGGCCGCCATCGACTATCTCGAGCTCGCTCGGTAAACATGACTGAACTCGTTCGGGCGGTATGCCGGACTGGCGCGCTCTCAAAAGGACACGGCTTCACAAGCTGCGGAAGACTCGCCTTGGACTCTCCGTGCTTTGTTTCTCGGCTCGACTTTGGTCGTGCCGCATACGCCGCAAAATCAACGAGGGGTTCAGAACTTATCCGTAAATTAATAGCGCCTCCTGGTCGGCTGTCGCGTGGGCCTCCCGGCCCACGCAAGGGGTGCTGATTGCGTGGACGCCGCCAAGATAGCCCGTCTGAAGACTACGCAGCCGGAGCAGACAATTTACGGATAGGCTCTCAGCCCCTGAGGCATGTTTTTCACCATGCACGTTGCAGAGAATTACGCGCCGCCGGCGCAGAATCAAGGGATGAGCCCTTTCCAGTTCTCTTCGGCAATGTCAGGCATTTCCCCGGTTTTTACCCCCCCGAGGGGTACCCCCCTCTCAAGAAACACCATCTTTAGGATCAAAGATGCGACATAAGTCTAATTGAGTGAATAGCTTGTAAATTATACCCAGTAACCAACCGATAAACAAAAACTCAAGTTTTTGCCCGTTTTTGGCCCCCAAACGCCGGTTTCTAGCAGGAGAAACGTCCACAGGATTGGGCTGCCAGCCGTGCCGCTCCGGGTGTATGATTCTCGCGCCGCGTCCCCTTCGTGGCTTATCGCTCGCTGTCGTTCTTAAGCCATTCGAGATGAGGGAACCCTTTCTCCAACGGAAGGCGCTCGCCATTTTGCAGGCGAGGCCGGCTGAGTTGAAAGCCGCTTGCGGGATGGTGGCGCGCGAATCCCAAGGAGGAATCAACCATGGCGACATCGACGGAAGTCCATCCGGGCAAACTGAGCGATCGCGTGAGCTTTCGCCCGCGTTACGGCAACTACATTGGCGGCAAGTGGGTTGAGCCCGCCTCCGGCCTGTACTTTGAGAACATCACACCGATAACCGGAAAGACCTTCTGCGAGATTCCGCGCTCGAATGCGCAGGATATTGAGCGGGCGCTGGACGCTGCCCATGCGGCGCGCGAGAGCTGGGGGCACACAAGTCCCACCCATCGCGCGGTGATACTGAACCAGATTGCGCAGCGCATGGAGGATAACCTTGACATGCTGGCGCTTGCCGAAACCTGGGACAACGGCAAGCCGATCCGCGAGACCACGGCCGCCGATCTACCCTTGGCCGTCGATCACTGGCGCTACTTTGCAGGGTGCATCCGCGCGCAGGAAGGCGCAATTTCAGAAATCGATCACGACACTGTCGCCTATCACTTCCACGAACCGCTGGGAGTGGTGGGACAGATCATTCCCTGGAACTTCCCGATCCTGATGGCCACATGGAAGCTTGCGCCTGCCATCGCCGCCGGTAATTGCGTGGTGCTCAAGCCGGCAGAGCAGACACCGGCCAGCATCCTCGTATGGGCCGAGTTGGTAGGCGACCTGCTGCCTCCCGGAGTGCTGAACATTGTGAATGGCTTTGGGCTGGAGGCGGGCAAGCCATTGGCGTCCAGTTCACGCGTCGCCAAGATCGCCTTTACCGGCGAAACCACCACCGGCCGCCTGATCATGCAATACGCCAGCCAGAATCTGATTCCAGTCACGCTCGAACTGGGCGGCAAGTCTCCGAATATCTTCTTCGCCGATGTGCTGGAAGAGGACGACGACTTCTTCGATAAGGCGATCGAAGGTTTTGTGATGTTCGCGCTCAACCAGGGCGAGGTGTGCACCTGTCCCAGCCGGGCGCTGATTCAGGAGAGCATCTACGACCGCTTCATGGAGAGGGCGCTCAAGCGCGTTAAAGCGATCAGGCAGGCCAATCCGCTGGATAGCTCGACGATGATCGGCGCGCAGGTTTCCAGCGAGCAGTTGGAGAAGATCCTGAGTTACATCGACATTGGTCACAAAGAAGGCGCCGAGTTGCTAACCGGTGGCGGCCGCGCTCACCTGGGTGGCGAACTGGAGGATGGTTATTATGTGCAGCCGACCGTCTTCCGCGGTCACAACCGCATGAGGATCTTCCAGGAAGAGATCTTCGGGCCCGTGGTTTCGGTAACCACGTTCAAGACCGAGGAGGATGCATTGGCAATAGCCAACGACACGCTCTACGGACTTGGCGCAGGCCTCTGGAGCCGCGATGCCAATCGCTGCTATCGCCTCGGACGCGCAATCCAGGCCGGGCGCGTGTGGACTAACTGCTACCACGCCTATCCTGCGCACGCGGCGTTCGGCGGCTACAAGCAGTCGGGCATTGGCCGCGAAACCCACAGCATGATGCTGGACCACTATCAGCAGACAAAGAACCTGCTGGTAAGTTACAGCCCGAAGAAGCTGGGCTTCTTCTAGGGAGCAGTTATGGCGGAATTACCTTCCCAGGTGCTGGCGACCGACCTCGCCATCCACTTGACAAGAGTCTTGCGCCAGAAGCATGGCCCGCTCATGTTTCACCAGTCGGGGGGCTGCTGCGACGGCAGCTCCCCGATGTGCTATCCGCGCGGAGAGTTCATCACCGGCGACTCGGATGTGCAGTTGGGCGAGGTGGACGGCGAGCCGTTCTACATGAGCCGCAGTCAATTCGAATACTGGAAGCACACGCAACTGATTCTCGACGTGGTCCCGGGTCGGGGCGGCATGTTTTCTCTCGACGGGCCGGAGGGGATGAGGTTTCTCATTCGCTCCCGGGTCTTCGATGATGCTGAGATCAGCGAGTTGCGCGCCGCGGGTCGCATTTAAGAGCTGCTGGCTGCCGGATTTCGCCCTTTGTCTTCCCTGCCCTGACATCCCAGGTCTCAGAGTCGAGACCCGAAGGCAGGCTCATGCCAGGCTCTGGTGCGCCCATCCGTTTTAACTGTCCAAAAACGAACAGTTCTTCTCTGTAATCGGTCACTCGGCTGGCCTCGCGGCGTACTTCTTCCCTTGCCAAGCCGTTTGTTTTCAATGCGTCCTGGCCAGGCTGCCAGTGGCAGGATAAATGCAGGTACCTGGCGTGATGGATATCGCACGCCCGGACTTGAAGCAGAAGAGGAAGCGCCAGTTGATGATCTTCACTGGCGTTGCGGTGGTGGTTGTATCGGTGCTGGGATCCGCGGTCTGGCGCCTCAAGCCGGCGGCGCCCAACGTCGATCGCTCCACCATCTGGCCTGACATCGTGAAGAGAGGTCCGCTCGTGCGGCAGGTGCGCGCGTCTACGGGCAGCCTGGTGCCGCGCGAGGACTCGATCGAGCTTATCCCTGCGCAGACCGATGCGACCGTCGTGCGCATTCGCGTGTTGCCTGGCGCCAAGGTCACTCCGGACACGATTCTTCTTGACCTGGCCGATCCGCAGCTTGAGCAGGAGTTGCTGAATGCGCAGTTGGCGCTGAAGGCCGCGCAGGCCGACTACAAGAGCCTGCAGGCAACGCTGCAAAGCACCTTGATGGACAAGAAGACCGCAGCCGCGCAGGTCAACTCAGACTACACACAGGATCAGTTGCAGGCGCAGACCGACAAGGCCCTCTTCGATTTAGGCGTGATCTCCGGGCTTGCCTACAGCAAGTCAAAGAGCACCGCCGACCAGTTGGCCGCACAGCACCAGCTCAGCACCCAGCAACTGGATGTGAACCAGAAGGCGATCGAGGTGCAGCTGGCCTCGCAACAGACCAAGACCGACCAGGCCAAGGCGCTGCTCGATCTCTATCGGCGCCAGGCGGCGGCTCTTCAGGTAAGGGCCGGCATCTCCGGCTCGCTGGCGCCCCTGGCCGCTCCGCTGCAAGTGGGCCAGCACGTGACGGCTGGAACCTCTGTGGCCGAGGTGATTCAGCTCGACAAGCTCAAGGCGGCCCTGCAAATTGCTGAAACCCAGGCGCGCGACATCCAGTTCGGCCAGCCAGCCTCGATCGACACGCATAACGGCGTTATTCCTGGGCATGTCACCAGAATTGATCCATCCGTAGTGAACGGAACCCGCACTGTTGACGTAGATCTTGATGGACCGCTGCCGGCAGGGGCGGTGCCGCAACTGAGCGTGGACGGAACCATAGATCTCGAACGGATGAGTGATGTGCTCTTTGTTGGCCGGCCTGCGCTGGGGAATGAAAACTCGACGCTGAGCCTGTTCAAGATCGATCCCGACGGCAAGGCCGCGACGCGCGTTCCGGTCAAGGTGGGGCGCGCATCGGTCAACAACATCCAGGTGCTCGAAGGGCTCAAGGAAGGCGACACGGTGATTCTTTCAGATATGTCGCGCTGGGACAACGTGGATCGAATTCGGCTGGAGTAATGACACTGTCTCCTGTTCACTGTTCACTGAAAAGAGGGTGATCGAATGGCATCGAATGGCATGTTGATTGAGATTGAAGATCTGACCAAGATCTTCTACACGGACGAAGTGGAGACCCATGCGCTCTCCGGGATTCACCTGACCATCGCGCGCGGCGAGTATCTGGCCATGTCGGGCCCGTCGGGCTGCGGCAAGTCCACGCTGCTCTCGATTTTGGGACTGCTGGACACGCCGACGGGAGGGCGTTATCTGCTCAACGGCAGCCCGGTTGAAAACCTGAGCTTCGCCGACCGCTCGCGCATCCGCAACCAGGAGATCGGTTTCATCTTTCAGAGCTTCAACCTGATCGGCGATCTCACGGTTGAAGAGAATGTCGAGCTGCCGCTCACCTACCGCGCCGGCATGCCCTCCCCAGAGCGCAAGAAGCGCGTCAAGGACGCCCTTGAGCGCGTCAACATGGCGCATCGCATGAAGCACTATCCCGCGCAGCTCTCCGGCGGTCAACAGCAGCGGGTGGCCGTTGCGCGTGCGCTGGCCGGTTCGCCCTCCATCCTGCTGGCCGACGAGCCCACGGGCAACCTGGACTCGAAAAACGGCGAAGCGGTCATGCATTTGCTCGCCGATCTGCACCGCGAGGGCTCCACAATCTGTATGGTGACGCACGATCCGCGCTTTGCCCGCCACGCCGAGCGCGAAGTACATCTGTTCGACGGAAAGGTCGTTTCTGAAGATGAGCGCAAGAAGCTCGAAGCAGAAGCGGAGGCGTAGAGATGCTGCTCCAGAACGCAATGTACGACCTGCGTTACGCCTTGCGCCAACTGCGCAAGAATCCAGGATTCACCGCGCTCGCGGTGGGCACACTGGCTCTTGGCATTACGGCCAACCTCACCATCTTTAGCTGGATTAACTCGACGCTGCTCAACCCCATTCCAGGAATCGCGCACACCAGCGACATGATCGCCATCATGCGCGGCGAACGCAGCGAGCATCCCACGCCGCCGTTCTCCTACCTGGACTTTGCCGACCTGCGCGACAGCACGCATGCATTTTCCGGGCTGATTGGTTATCACGACGACTACATGTCCATCACCGGTTCGGGCCAGCCGGAACGCATCTACGGAACTCTGGCCTCGTCGAATTATTTTGAGGTGCTGGGCGTGCGGCCGATTCTGGGAAGATCGCTGCTCCCGTCCTTATCGACAGAACGCACTGGCTCGCCTGAAGCCGTACTTGGGTACGATCTGTGGCAAAACCGGTTCAGCGGCGATCCGTCGATTGTCGGCAAGACAATTCAAATCAACCTGCATCCTTATACGGTTGTCGGCGTGGCCCCCAAGGGCTTTCAGGGTTGCAAGACAGGACTTCGCTCCGACATATGGATTCCATTGGGCATGGACAAGCAGGTGTGGGGCTCTACCCGCATCGAGAATCGCGACGGGTTGTGGCTCAACGTGCTGGGCAGGCTCGCGCCGGGAGTCGATCGTGCGCAGGCCGAGAGCGAGCTCAATGTGCTGATGCAGCGCATCGTCGGTCGCTTTCCCGATCGGCATCTCGGACCGAACAAGATCACAAGCGATCCGCTGTGGCGCTCTCCCTTCGGCGCCAATGTTTATCTGTATGGAACGCTGCCGATGCTGCTGGCCCTGGCTGGAGCCCTGTTGCTGCTGGCTTGCGCCAATGTCGCCAACCTCCTTCTTGTCCGCTCGGTCGGGCGGCGCCGCGAGATGGCCATTCGCCTGTCGATGGGCGCGAGCCACTGGAGGGTGGTGCGTCAGCTCCTCGTGGAAAACCTGCTGATTGCTCTGGCTGGAGGCGGGGTTGCGCTCATGCTCACCTTGTGGACGGCCACCACGATGTCGGTTTTTCTGCCTCCCACCACTATCAAGATGGGAAGCGTCTTTGAGCGCATCGCCGCGGCGTTCGCAGGCTCGTTCGGCTTACTGGCCCTTGTACTGGCAGCGGTTGGAATCTATGGAGTTGTGGCTTATACAACCCGGCAGCGCACGCATGAAATCGGCATTCGCATGGCGCTCGGCGCCGGGCAGGGAGACGTATTTCGCTCGGTGCTGCAACAAGGAATACGGCTCGCGCTCTTCGGGTTGGCGGCCGGCCTGGCTGTCTCCTTCGCCTTCACGCGCTTCCTGCGTGGCATGCTGTTCGGCGTAGGGGAGGTCGACTGGATCACCTTTGCCTCGGTTGCGGCCGTGCTCTTTCTGGTTGCCGTCACCGCATGTTTTGTCCCCGCTCGCCGCGCGGCTTCCATTGAGCCTATGCAGGCCCTGAGAAACGAGTAGCTTTCCGAAATTCCCCGACGGAGAAGAATTGCGATGAACAATCTGTGGCTCGACCTCCGCTACGCAGTGCGCCAGTTGCGCAAGTCCCCGGGCTTCGCGCTCACCGCCATCGTTACGCTCGCCTTGGGTATTGGCGCCAACACGGCTATCTTCACGCTGGTTCATGGCATCCTGATGCGCTCGCTGCCCGTGCTAGATCCGGCCCAACTCTACAGGATTGGCGACGCGGATCAATGCTGCATCGAAGGAGGATTTCCTGAAGATTCTGCGACCACGGGCGACTTCTCTATCTTCTCGTTCGATCTCTATCAATATCTCAAGAACTCGGCGCCTGAGTTCGAGCAACTGGCTGCTGCGCAGGCCGGCCAATGGTCCTGGAGCGTTCGTCGCAAGAACGAGTCGTCCAAATCGCTTAGCGGCGAATTCGTCTCCGGCAATTACTTTACGACGCTTGGGATTGGCGCATATGCGGGCCGCGTGTTTGCCGATAACGATGACGCGCCTGCCGCCGCGCCTACGGCGGTGCTCAGCTACCATGCGTGGCAGGCGGAATACTCCGGCGATCCATCGATCGTGGGGTCGACAATCTACATCCAGGCGCGGCCCTTTACGGTGATCGGCATTGCCCCGCCCGGCTTCTTCGGTGACCGCGTCAGCGACCGGCCGCCGGAGTTCTGGTTCCCGATTCAGACGGAGCCATATGTCCGCGGCGAGGGCGCAGTTCTCCATCATGCCGAATCTCACTGGCTTTATCCAATTGGCAGAGTCCGCGCAGGAACCGATGTTGGCGTTCTGCAGACGAAACTCTCTCAGTCGCTGCGCCAGTGGATTTCGTCCCGGCCGGCAATGACCGATGACGGTGGCGCTGCCGTGATTCCACGCCAGCATGTCGTTCTTTCCCCGGCCGGCGGCGGCATTCAGAACCTTCAGTTACATACTGGCAAGAGCCTGAAGATGCTCATGATCCTTTCATCGGTCGTGCTGTTGATCGCCTGCGCAAACATTGCCAACCTGATGCTGGCGCGAGCCACGGCGCACCGCTCCGACGTCGCTGTTCGCATGGCTTTGGGCGCGCGTCAGACACGCGTCATCCGTCAGGTTCTCACCGAGAGCGTTCTCCTGAGCTGCCTCGGCGCGCTTGCCGGGCTGGGGGTTGCCTATGCCGGGTGCCGGATGATTCTGGCCTTGGCGTTTCCCGATTCAAAGTACGTGCCCATCGATGCCGGCCCGTCACTTCCGGTGCTGGGTTTTGCCTTTTTGGTTGCGCTGCTCACCGGTATTGTGTTCGGATCGGCGCCCGCGTGGCTGTCGTCTCATGCGCAGCCCGCGGAGGCATTGCGAGGCGTGAATCGCACCACGCGTGATCGCTCTTCACTGCCGCAACAGTCGCTGGTTGTCTTTCAGGTCGCATTGTCCGTGATGCTGCTGGCCGCGGCCATCCTTATGACCAGGTCGCTGGCCAATCGCGAAAACCAGAACTTTGGCGTTTCTACCGCCAATCGTTACGTATTGCATTTTGATCCGGCCGGCGCAGGCTACAACGCCGATCGTGTGCCCGCGCTCTACAGGCAAATAGAGGATCGATTCACCGCGTTACCCGGCGTGTCCAACTTCAGCGTGGCAATGTACAGCCCGCTTGAAGGCGACAACTGGGGAGAATGCGTGATTCAGCAGGGGCATCCGGCTCCGGGCCCGAACTCGCACTGCGGCTCCACGTGGGATCGGGTAAGCACGCACTTTCTCGACACCATCGGTGTGCCGATCGTGCGCGGCCGCAACTTCTCCGATCAGGACACCGCCTCTACTCCGCAGGTGGCCGTCGTCAATCAGGCCTTCGTGAAGAGATTCTTCCCCAACCAGGATCCGGTGGGTCAGCACTTCGGCATCGACCTGCCGCAGTATTCAGGCAGTTTTGAAATTGTTGGCGTCTTTGCCGATTTCAAAATGAATCAACCCGATTCTCCCGTTCGCCCGATTTATCTGCGCCCGCTCGCGCAGCGGTTTACCGGTTACAAAGAGCCGCCGCTTATCTCCACCGAGAGTCAGTCGATGATCATGAGTTCGATGATCATCGAGTTCAATCGGCCGCAGCAGAATGCCGATACGCTGATTCGGCGCACCCTGGCCAGCGTCGATCCCAACCTGACCATCATGGACCTTCGCTCTTTTGAAGCGCAGGTGGCAGGCAACTTTAATCAGGACCGATTGATCGCGCGGCTCACCAGCTTGTTCGGCGTGCTCGCATTGGTCCTGGCTTCGGTCGGTCTTTATGGCGTGATGTCTTACTCCGTCGCCCGCCGGACCAGCGAGATCGGCATTCGCATGGCTCTGGGCGCGACGCGATCGAGCGTCGTGACCATGGTAATGCGGGGTGCGGTCTGGCAGATTCTGATTGGACTCGTCCTTGGCATTCCCGCCGCGCTCTATGCCGGCTACCTGATGAAGAGCCTGCTCTACGAAGTCGGAAGTTACGATGCGATAGCGCTGGTGGGGGCGCCGTTGGTGCTCGTCCTTTGCGCGGCCGTCGCGGGTTTCATCCCCGCTCGCCGCGCCGCTTCCATTGAACCCATGCAGGCGCTCAGAACGGAATGACTCGGACGAACCGTATGTACCCTGAGATCGGAGTAACCCGAATATCATGATTGAACTCAAAAATATCGAACGCAGTTACAAAACCGGCCACACAGAGACGTGGGTGTTGCGTCGCATCGGGTTGACCATCAAAGAGGGCGAATTCGTCACCGTGATGGGTCCGTCCGGGGCGGGGAAATCGTCGCTGCTGAACGTACTGGCGCTGCTTGACGACGGTTGGCTGGGCGAGTACTGGTTCGGCGAAACGCCGGCGCACACGCTCAACCGCAAGAAGAGAGCCGATCTCGCCCGCCAGCGGATCGGCATGGTCTTTCAGAGCTATCACCTGCTCGACGATCTCACCGTTGCCGAGAACATCGATCTGCCGCTCTCTTACAAGAATCTACCCGCGAAGGAACGCCAGGGGATGGTAGCCGATATTCTCGATCGCTTCCAGATCGTCGCCAAAAAGGATCTTTTCCCTGCGCAGCTCTCCGGTGGGCAACAGCAACTGGTGGGCATTGCGCGTGCCGTAGTGCATGCGCCGGCGCTTCTGCTGGCCGACGAGCCTACCGGCAACCTGCACTCCACGCAGGCGCGAGAGATCATGGAACTCTTCCGCCAGCTCAATCGCGCCGGCACCACGATCATCCAGGTCACGCACTCTGAAGATAACGCACACTACGGCAAGCGCATTGTGGAATTGCGCGACGGCTGGCTCACCCGCGACGAAATCCTGCCGGAAAAACCAACGGAGGTTGACTCCAAGTGAATCGTTCTCAAATAAGTCTTCATCGTTCGAGTCCAGCCCGGCGCATCCAAGCCTTGGCGGCCATCTTGCTCCTGCTGGTAAACCTGGCATTGGCCGTCGAACCTTCCAGCCCAGTTGCCACGTCGGTCCAATCGGCCCCGCCGGTTTCAGTCACCGCGCCTTTACAGCCGCAGCAGGACACAATTCCTTTCGACCAGTTGCAACATCCCTCGCGCAATCCCTTTGATGCTTATCGCGGCAAGACCGTGCCACCGCCCAGTCTTGGGAACTCCACCCGTCTCGATTCCCTGATTCGAGATGGCAAGCTCTATCTCTCGTTGCAGAATGCAATCGACCTGGCGCTTGAGAATAATCTCGATCTGGTGATTGCGCGCTACAACCTGCCCATCGCGCAGATGGACGTACTGCGCACACAGGCTGGCGGTTCAGTGCGCGGGGTAAATACCGGCGTGGTATCTGGTACGCCTGGAGGAGCAGGCGTTTCCTTCGGAGGCAGTTCAGGCGCGGGCGCCGGCGGCACCTCGGGCGGAGCGGGCGGAGCGGGTGCGGGCGCTTCGGGCCTGGTGCAGTCCACCCTGGGCACCGGCTCCGTCGTCAATTCCTACGATCCGCTTATCAATGCCAAGACTTATCTCGATCACACCACGCAACTGCTGCCCAACCAGATTCTTTACGGCGTGCCGGTGATTCACCAGAATACCCTCGAGGGCAATCTCACTTATTCGCAGGCCTTCCCCACCGGCGCCGCTATTCAGGTGGCCTGGGACAACAATCGCCAAACCACCAATAGCCCAAACAACACCCTCAACCCGCAGCTCAACTCCTCCTTCGAGTTCTACGCGGATCAGGAGTTGCTGGCCGGCTTCGGCCTGGGACCGAACTTGCGTTTTCTCCACATTGCCAAGACCAACCAGAAGGTCTCCGACATTGCCTTCCGCGCCCAGCTCATCGCCACCGTGACCCAGATTTGCGACCTGTACTGGGACCTGGTGAACGCCTATGATAACGAGCAAGTAGGCGAACGCTCTGTGGCCTTTGCCGCTGATACCTTGAACACCGCCCGCAAGCAGCTTGCATTGCAGGCCATCCCGGAGATGGAAGTACTGAAAGCCGAAGCAGACGTGGCCACTCGTCAGCAGGACCTGACCATTGCCCGCACCAATCTTGAACTGCAAGAGCTCTATATGAAGAACGCCATCACCCGCTCGCTCGACGATCCCGTGTTGCAGGAGATCCCGGTTGTGCCCGTGGACCACATCGGCACCAAAGTCGAGCCGAACACCAAACCGGCACAGGAAATGATTGCCGATGCGCTCAAGAACCGGACTGAACTGCAGGAGTCAAGCCTGGTTCTGGAAAACAACGAGCTCAGTCGCAAAACCGCGCGCAATGCCTTGTTGCCCTCGCTCTCGGTGTACGGGTTCTACGCCGGCACCGGATACGGCGGCACACCCAATCCCCTGAATAGTTCCGGCGCCAGCGTGCCCGCCGGATTCGCCGGGGCGGTTGACAACGCATTCAATTACTCCTCCCCTGAATATCAGGTGGGGTTTCAACTGAGCGTTCCATTGCGGAACCGCATTGCCAAAGCCGACCAGTATCGCACCGAGCTCGAGTACCGGCAGTCGCAGGTTTATCTTGAAGAGTTGAAGAAACGCATTCGCATTGAAGTGCGGAACGCGCGTTTTGCTCTGGAACAGGGCGCCAGCCGCGTGGATGCGGCGCGCCAGTCCCGCGACCTGGCCCAGAAGACGCTGGACATAACGCAGCAGGAGCAGAAGCTGGGCGCCGGGTCGAACCAGCAGACGCTTTCAGCCGAGCACGACCTGGCCCTCGCCGATTCCGCGCTGGTGGCCGCCGAAACCGATTACGAGAAAGCGCGCATCGAAGTGCGGCGCGCAACCGGCTCGGTGCTTGAGGACTATGGCATTTCAATCGCTGATGCGAAGACAGGCGTAGTGGAGGCAGAAAATTCCCGTTAAGCAAGAGAAAATCCGCGTTCTGGCGGCCGACGATCAGCCCTCCATTCTGGAGGCCGTCGATCTGTTGCTGGCTCCGCACGGCATCGATGTGGACTGCGCGCGCTCGCCGCAGTTGCTCATGGAAGCGCTGGGCCAGCGCGACTACGACGTACTGCTCATCGACCTGAACTACACGCGCGACACCACCTCGGGCCAGGAAGGCCTGGATCTCTTGGCGCGCATCCAGGAGTTCGACGCGCGTCTGCCCGTAATTGTCATGACCGCTTGGGGCAACATTGGCCTGGCAGTCGAATCCATCAAGCGAGGCGCGCGCGACTTTATTCAGAAGCCGTGGGAGAATGAGCGCCTGCTCTCGCTTATCCGCGTGCACGCAGAGTTGCGCCAGGCGCTGCGCCGCGCACGCCAACTGGAGCTTGAAAACCGGCTGTTGCGTGCTGAAGGCATGCCGGAGTTTATTGCCTCGGCAACCACGATGCAGCCGGTGCTCGAACTCATTGCCCAGGTGGGTCCCTCCGATGCCAACGTGCTCATCACCGGAGAACATGGCACCGGCAAGGAGATCGTCGCCCGGCTGCTGCACGCAGCATCGCCGCGCGCGCGCATGGCCCTGGTCACCGTGAACGCCGGCGGGCTGCCGGAGGGAACCTTCGAGAGTGAAATTTTCGGTCACGTGAGGGGCGCCTTCACCGACGCGCGCACCGATCGCATCGGCCGCTTCGAACTGGCCAACGGCGGCACGCTTTTTCTGGACGAGATCGCCAACGTCCCACTGCGCCAGCAGGCCAAGCTGCTGCGCGTGCTTGAGACCGGCGAGCTGGAACGTGTGGGTTCTTCGCAAACTCGGCGCGTCGATGTGCGGGTTTTGTGCGCCACCAACGCGAAGCTCGACGAAGAAGCTAAAGCCGGCAACTTCCGCGAAGACCTTCTTTTCCGCATCAACACAGTCGAGATTCATCTACCCGCGCTGCGCGATCGTCGCGAAGATATTCCATTGTTGGCCGGCCACTTCCTCAATCGCAATCGCACCCGCTATCGCAAGCAGGTAACGGGCTTCTCGCCGGCCGCCATGCAGCAGTTGATGCAGTATGCCTGGCCGGGCAACGTGCGCGAACTCGAGCACACGGTGGAGCGCGCCGTGCTGCTCTGCCGCGGCGAAGAAGTGGAGCCGGCCAATCTTGCCATTGCGGCCTCGCGAACCGCGGCAACATCGTTTGAGAACATGAGTATCGATGAAGTTGAAGCTTTGCTCATTCGAAAGGTTCTGCGCCGCTGCGATGGCAATATCTCACAGGCTGCGGAGGCCTTGGGACTGAGCCGCGCCGCGCTCTATCGGCGCATTGAAAAGTATGGAATTTAATCAGCTCGCACGCCGTCGGCGGCGCTCGGTGGTGCGCCGGGCGTGGCTCCATTGCTTTGTGCTGGCGCTTCCCGCGCTGGTGCTGGCGGCTCTTGTTCTCTACAGAAGCAAAATTGGCCTTTCACCTGCGTTGCTGTTGGCTGTCTTCCTGTTGTTGTATCTCCTGCTGGCTGCCGCCGCTCTGATTGAAGGATTGATCCGGCCATTGCAGACACTTTCAAACGTAGTCTCGTCTTTGCGGGAGGGCGATTACTCATTCCGTGCGCGCGGAGCCAGTGCGCCGGATGCCGTGGGAGAACTGGCCGCGGAAGTGAACGCCCTTGCAGACCTGCTGCAAAAGCAGAGAGTGCGCTCGCTCGAGGCCACGGCCCTGCTGGCCCGCATTCTTGAAGTGATGCATGCGCCGTTATTCGCCTTCGATCGCGATGACACGCTGCAATTGGTGAACAACGCCGGGCTCAGGCTGCTCGGACTGCCCAATGCCCGCTGCTTCGGCCGCAGCGCCGGCGAACTTGGCCTTGAAGTCCTTCTGCGCGCTTCCGATCAGACCATTCACTCCTTCCGCGTGGATCAAAAATCTGCCGCTGGGCCGGCGCGCTGGCTGCTGCGCAAGGCATCGTTCCGGCAGGAAGGCGCGCCGCACATGCTGCTTCTGCTGGCGGATGTGAGCTTGCCCTTGCAGGAAGAGGAGCAGATCGCCTGGAAACGATTGATCCGGGTGCTGGGGCATGAACTCTCCAACTCGCTCGCGCCAATCAAGTCGATTTCAGAAAGTCTGCTCGATCGCGTGGACAGTCTGCATGGAGATGAAACCACATTGCGCGATTTTCGGCGCGGTCTTGGCGTGGTCGAGAGCCGCGCCGAGGCCCTGCACCGCTTTGTGCAGTCCTACAGACAGCTCGCCCAGTTACCTCCGCCACGTTTGAGGCCAGTTGAGTTCGGGCCGCTGCTCGAGAGGGTGGTCCTTCTCGAGCAGCGTATGCCGGTTCAACTCAATCCAGGACCTGCAGCCGTATTGAATGCCGATCCAGACCAGTTGGAGCAGATGCTCATCAACCTGCTCGCCAACGCCGTGGATGCGTCGCTGGCAAGGGACGCGCGGCCTGCGCGCGCGAGTTGGAAACTCTCCGGCTCTTCGCTGCTTGTCACGATTGAAGATAGCGGACTGGGTATCGCAAACACCGAGAATCTCTTCGTCCCCTTCTATACCACCAAGCCATCGGGCAGCGGCGTAGGCCTGGCACTGGCCCAGCAGATTGCCCGCGCCCATGGCGGCGAAATCCAACTTGTCAATCGGGAAGACGGCGAAGGCGCGTGTGCCACCATTCGCCTTCCTGTAGCTGTGTCATGAAGTAAGAATCGCTTGAAGACGTCGGCAACCGCTCTAGTCGCAGATCAGCGCACCTTCGGGGAAGGCCTGCGCCTCATCTTCGGTTCCACTGCTTGATCCCATCGTGAGAATCTCTGCGCCCTCAATCTTGGCGGTGAAAAAGCGCTCCACCTCGCCAAGAACATCCACTCCGGTGCGGGCCTGGTAGATGGCACCACGAAGCTTTGCGCCCCCCGGCACCCCGTGAGTGAACCATGTGGCAAACTGCTTCATCTTGCCGGCTGGATCGCCCATCCGTGCGTCGCGCGGCAGGTCTTTGGTGGCTTCCACTTCAACCAGGAGCATCTCAAAGTAGGCGCGGATCATGTGGTAGCGGTCCTCCATGGTTGGCCGCTCGTAGGCGCCTGTCGCTGTGTATTGCGCAATCTGGCGGAAAATCCATGGATTCGCCGGCGCCGCACGCCCAATCATCACCGCGTCGCAGCCGGTTTCGGCCACCATCGCCGCCGCGTCCTCGGGAGAGCGGATATCGCCGTTGCCGATCACCGGAATCCGCACCGCCTGCTTGATTAGGGCGATCCACTGCCATTGCGCCTGGCCGCTGTAGCCCTGCTCGCGTGTCCGTGCATGCAGAGCAACCCCGTTCAGGCCTTCGGCTTCCGCCATGCGCGCCAGCTCGACGCACACAATCTGCTTCTCGTTCCATCCCATGCGGAACTTCACGGTGAAGGGAATCGTGACCGACTTGCGCACCGCGCGGAAGATCTCGCCAATCTTCGGCAGGTCGCGCAACAAGCCCGAACCTCCGTTGCACCCTACTACCCGCTTGGCCGGGCAGCCCAGGTTCAGATCAACGGTGTCGAAGCCGGTCTCCTCCACAATGCGCGCTGCCTCGGCCAGCGTGTCGGGATTCGATCCAAAGATTTGCGCGCCGATGGGGTGTTCATCGTCGTAGAAAGTGAGGTAGCGGCGGCGCTTGGTCTCGCGCATCCGTGCCAGCCCGTCGGCCGAAGTGAATTCCGTCATCAGCAGTCCGCACCCGGATTGTGCATTCGACACTTCAGTCTCGACCGTTCGCTCGCTTGGAAGAGTGGGTGCCCCAGGTCTCGATTCTGAGACCTGGGAACTTAGGTCTGGATTGGCTTCTGAAAGCACCGAATTCGAAAACAAACTGGCGTGGCGAATAAACCGCCGGAAGACCGTATCGGTAACCCCAGCCATGGGCGCAAGCACGGTGGCCGGTGTCACAACAACCGCGCCAAGGCGCACCTCAGCCGGCACCCGTGCCCGGTCAGGCATCGCGTGCTCGATGGGGTTGTCCCATTCCTTCTTAACTGTGAATCCTTTGCCCGCCATTTGAATCACCAGGTTCGGCTAGTCGCGAACTTCCCAGTTGGGCGTGTGTTCGGCAACGAAGCGGTCGGCAAGTTCAACGATTTCTTTCGATGACCGATAACGTTCTGCCTTGAGAATGACTTTGACGGGAGGATTATCTTCGCTCAGATCAACATGCAGAATTCCTACTCGGCCAACACCATCTTCGGCGAGCGCCTCCCGAATTGCAGATTCCTCTACGACCTCGTGGGCCTTGCGCAGACTCGGTGGGCCGCAGACCACCGCTACATAGCGGTAATGGCTCGAAAAAGACTGGAATCTGCGCACGAAGTCCAGGACTCTCCAAATGACCTCTTCTCCCTTCTGATCGTCAAGAATCATCCAAACAGCATGAACATCACCCACGCCTGCCCGATCAATGGCCAACACATCCACAAGCGCGCCGTTCCACTCAGCGTCCAAATAGACCTTAGGGATTAGCAGCTTGTGAATCAAGAAATCCTGCAAAGCGTTCTTGGCCTTGCCCAGTTCCTGCTGCACCTGAATCTGACTCATTTCACCATCCCTCAATCTTCAGCGCTTTGCCCGCCGATTCGGCCCAGGCCGCAAAACGCTCGGCCTGTTGAACAATCTGCTTGATCTCGACCTCCCCAGCTGCGTCGCGGGCGTATGCGATCCTGCTCTTCTTGGAGAGCAATCTCTCAAGCCGGTCGGCCCCTCGCGATTCTTCAAACTTTTTGGATGCGAGGAGCGATCTCAAATCCTTCGCTGCGCTTCCATGATCGTCCGACGAGACACTCGCGCTTCCCAAGCCGATTCTCAAGGCATCGCAGTAAGAAATCGCGCCGTGAATGCCAAGTAGTGCAGAGGAGAATCTGAACCCGGTCAGATCGTCCTTCAAGAAATCCATCCCTTTCAGGAAGTCTCTCGCTCGACCTAAGAAGTGCTGGACCTCTACGGCAATCATTCAGACATTCTCATGTAACAAAATACGGAAAAGGCCTCCGCCGCGGCGGAGGCCCAATCGCGCTAACCGATTGTTGCGGCGCCGTTTACTTGGCTGCCGTTGCCTCGCCGGCCTTGGCATACTTGCGGCGGAACCGTTCCACGCGTCCAGCCGTATCCACCAACCTCTGCTTGCCCGTAAAGAAGGGGTGGCAGGCCGAGCAAATTTCAACGTGAATGTCGCCCTTATGGGTCGAACGGGTCTCGAAGTGGTTTCCGCAGGCGCACTTAACCTGCACTGCGGCGTAATTGGGATGAATCTTTTCCTTGGGCATCGCTGAAGACAGACCTTTCCTGCAATCGTTCTCTTCTATTGTAGGGGGATTCGGGTGGTTTAGCAATCGGCGGAGAACCGGGAGAAGGCGTGATGATCTTCCAGCAGGTTGTCCATTCAGTCCAGGGAGAGGACGGGAACCGGCAACCCTCGATCAGCGGCCCTTCTGTTCCCTTGTCCCTATTCCCTGCCTTTGAAAGCCTTCTCAATCCCCGCCTCCGCCAGAGGCGCCATAATCGCGTACCCGGCCGGAAGCGGATGCACTCCATCCCTGCTCAGTGTCGCAGGCAAACCGCCGCGCTCGTCCTTCATGGCCGAGTAGTAATCCACAAACACGTGGCCCTGCTGGGCCGCATAACCCTTGATCCACTCATTCAGCGCGACGACTTTGGGCGCAGGCATCATGCCTGGGTGCCAGGGGAAATCGAACGCCGGCAGAATCGAGCACAACACGACATTGATGTGGTTTTCCTTCGCCATCTCGGCCATCGCGGCCAGGTTGTCTTCAGTCTGCTCAAGCGTCATGGTGCCCGTGTTTTCGGCGACGTCATTGATGCCGGCCAGGATGATCACCGCCTTCGGCTTCAGAGCGATCACGTCCTGGTGAAAGCGCAGCACCATCTGCGGCGTTGTCTGTCCGCCGATGCCCCGGTTGATGTACGGCCTTCCGGGAAACGAGTCTTTAAGACGCCAGCCTTCCGTAATCGAATCGCCCATGAAGACCACGCGGTCCTCACCCTCGGCGGGCGGCCCAAGCTTCAAATCGTCCTCCTTGAACCTGGCGAGCCATGGAAAATCCAACAGCAAGAGCTGATCGTGCTTCCGCCAGTAGTCGTCGTTGGGATGCCCCGAGGCAGTTGTTGCCGCGGTTGTTCCCGGGGTTGCCTGGGTTGGAGCTGGCGCGGTTTGCGCGCTTGCAGCTGGCGCCTTCGACTCAGGCAAGCTTCCCGTTTCCTGACCGCGAATCAGCGCAGGAGCCAGCACCCCGGTCAGAACCAATGCGAGAAGTACAGCGCTCACCTTCATTCGATTCATCTCAGCCTAACCATCTAGTGCCCTGAGTCGGAATTTCATTCAATAATTGGCCTGTCATCAATTGGCCTGTCATCCTGAGCGAAGAAAGCCGCGCTTTTTGCGGCTTGCGGAGTCGATTGCCTGCCCTGAGCGAAGTCGAATGGGGATCTGCGGTTGTAGTTCGGCGAATTTCCGACTCGCCACACTCTATGCAGACACTGAATTGCTTCGGTCGAATCGCACACTTCTGTCCGCGCATCTGATTGTATGGAATTGCCCCTTACCGATGCGCGGCCTTTTCCACAGAAACGCACCGGACCTGCACCGGCGCGTGCACGGCGCCGGGTGCGCTAGGCTTGAACCAGATGAGCAACTGCACGATATGCGATGGAGTTGGGCTGGTGCGGGTGATCGACAGCGCTGGAAACTGGGTCTCCCGCCCCTGCGAATGCCAGGAGATGGAGCGGGAACAGCGCCGTATCGCGGCGGCTCACATTCCGGAACGCTATCGCCAGTACACCCTCGACGGTTACGAAACCGCATTTCGCGGCGCCCATCCCTCGTTGGGCCAGGCACACCTTACCGCTCGAAGATTTGTCGAGGCCTACCCCGTCGATACTGCGGGAAAGGGCCTCCTGTTCACAGGATCCATCGGCGTTGGCAAAACTCACCTTGCGGTCGGCGTTCTCCGCCGCCTGGTTCAGGAACGCGGCGTAAAAGGTCTCTTTTGCGACTACCGCGAGTTGCTGAAAAGCATCCAGAACAGTTACAACCCCCAGGTTCAAACCACCGAACTCGAGTTGCTCAAGCCGGTCTTCGCCGCCGAGGTGCTGGTGCTCGACGACCTGGGCGCGCAAAAACCGAACGAGTGGGTCTGGGACACCGTCGCCCTCATCCTTAACTCCCGCTATAACGACAAGCTCACCACCATTATCACCACCAACTATCCCGATCTGCCGGCAGCCGGTGGCGGACTCTCCGATCCCGAGCGCGCAGCACGAGAGCCTACCCTTGGCGACCGTATTGGCGACCGCATGAGATCCCGCCTCGCGGAAATGTGTGTCCGTGTTGAAATGGCCGGCGAAGACTTTCGCCAGACAGTGAAACGAGCCCGCTTCGGCTAGCCAGAGCCGGCAGGCCACACTGCCGCGCTTCGATAATCTAGCCGATCAGAATACCCACATGCTGCATAGCAGCAACAGCATCGCGACAATAGTCACAGCCTGGTAGACCATGGTCGCTGCCTGGGCGGGCTGTCGAGGCCCGATTGCGCTTGTGAACTGCGAGTCGGATGAATACTCGGGGGAGGGCTTCATCTCTGGCCTGCCTTTCAATGCTTTTCAGCAAGAGTTACGAAATCGTGTTGGCGCCGGTTCCGGGCGTTTTCGGTTTTCAGGCGCTTGTGTCCCTGCGCGCCTTGAACCCAGGGGCATTTGAATGCTTGGATGAAATCTACCCCACGAAGTTGTATTGGGCATTAAGATCCAGTCAAAAATTCTCTTGCCGGTTCCTTTCTTGACACCTTTCGGAAAATCCCGCTTCACTCGGCCGTAATTGCGAAGCCTCGGGTAATCCGACGCGAACGGGTGTAGAATTTCGCTCGTGAGCTCTGGTCCACAACTCATTCGTCCCGTTGAAAAGCAGGAGCGCAATTGGCTGCCGATCGCGGTGGCTGCGGCCATTGTCGTGGCGGTTGCGGTAGGGGTGGTCCTTTTTCTCGGCCACGGAAAAAGCGCGCCCAAGGTGGTGCCCGCGTCGACGGCGACCGATCCCTATGCCGCCGACCTCCTGATTACCGGACTGACCATGAGCGAGTCTGCGAATCTGGCGGGCGGCAAGGTTACCTACCTGGACGGACACATCGCCAACCATGGCAACCGGATCCTCATCGGAATCACGGTCCAGATTCTCTTTTGGAATATTGCCCGCGAGGTCGCGCAGAATGAAACCCACCAGCTGATGTTCATTCGAATGCGGGATCCCTATATCGATGTGGAACCGGTCTCAGCCGCGCCGCTCAAGCCCGGTGACGGACGCGACTTCCGGCTCATTTTCGACTCCGTTTCCCCAGATTGGGACGGCGCTTATCCGGAACTCCGCATCATCCACGTAGACGCCAGGTAGAAGGCGAATTTGCAAGGAATTGCTTTGCGTGGGATGCCGTGAGTAGGGCAAGGACCCGCATTCACCTACGGCCGTCATTCGATTCCGCTTTGTCCCGCGACGTGGACATAGCAATCGCCTCAAAGCCAAAGTACAAATCCAAAGAGCAAATATGGACAGCGGGTACAACTTTCGTGGGAGTCCGGCAAGCGCTTCGATCTCTTCGGCGGAACCCATTCAATGGCCTGGACTCATCTTTACCCGGTAGAAAGTACGCTCCGAAGCAAAATTTACACGGTTGCAGCGTTTCGAATGGCATCCATCGAATGTCCCTGGCAAGAAATTCTAAAATTAACTAATTCATTCTAAACAAGATAAATATTCCTCGCCAATCTCTCCGGCTTTGGCATTCTCCTTGCACTAGGTAAGGGCGGGCAGACAAGACCGCTCAGCCCGCGGATTCACCGGCGGAGAAAGTTACCAAGAGGGATCTCATATCATGACAAGCCACGCCATTGTTCGGAGACTTTTCCCCACGCAATTCGCAGCACTCGTGTTGGCATCTTCAATTGGAATCCCCGCATGGGCACAGCAGGCCCAGCCGGCAGGCAACGCTCAGAGCGCCCCTCCTTCGGCAGCTCAGCAGACCTACCCCGAGGCCGCGCCGTACGTTCCCCCCGCCAAAGAGGGGTTCTGGGGTCATGTGAATCCGTTTGCCCGCAAGGTATGGGTTCGCAAGCAGACCGATCCCATCAACAACCGGCTCACTGAACTCGATCAGGTGAATGCCAAGAATGCCGCCGACATCAAGGATGTGGACACAAGAGCACAGGCGGGTATCTTCAAGGCGCAGTCTGCCGCAGACGCCGCCAACCAGACGGCAACCGCTGCCGGCGCTCAGGCCCAGAATGCCAACGGCATCGCCGTGAATGCGAGCGGCCACGTTGATCAGCTGAATTCAACCGTCAACGGCCTCGACAAGTACCATCAGGTGACTGACGTCGATGTCACATTCCGCGCAGGAAACCCGGTCTTAACAGACGACGCTAAGAAGCAACTTGACGACTTGGCGGCGGGCGTTACCGGTCAGGATGGTTACATCCTGGAGTTAGAAGCCCATTCGCCACATGCCGGCAGCACCGGCATTCAAAGCTCACAGCGCCTGGCTGAATCGGTCGAGCGCTACCTTCTTACTGAACACCAGATTCCCGTCTACCGTATGCACTTTGTCGCCCTCGGCAATGCCGAAGTGGCCTCAGCCGGCACAGATGAAAGCAAGCCGAAGAGGATCAGCGACGTGCACATACGGTTGATGGCAAACAGTTTGGCGGCCCAGGGAGCTGCATCACCCCAGGGTGCGACTTCCTCGACTGGCGCGGATAGGCCGTAATGGCCTAAGTCCTTCCTCCGAGGCATCCGAGCGCCAACGGCTACCCCGCCGTCCGGCCGCCAAAAAAGCTCTCGTAAAGCGAGAGAACCAAGGCAACTTGGCCCCCGTCGAAAACGGGGGCCGTTTTTTTTGTTGCCGCAGCCCATTTAAGCTGGCGATTCGATCGGCGGCCGTGCAGTCGGTTGCCGAAAGACCCCGCGATATCGAATCAGAATCCCAATAATCGCCAGGAGAAGCAGGGCACTGAAGCCAAACATGACAGCGTACATCGTGTTCTGAAAATGGGCAGGCATCTGTGGTTGTGTCACCCCCATCGCCCCGTCAATCTCATGGGTGTATGCCGTCATCAGCGAAGGATGGAAGATATAGATGGCGAACTGAGCCAATCCAAGCACCTGCATCGCCAGCGCCAGCCGCCGTCCCCACTCTTCCAGTCGCCACAGCCCCACACCGGCTGCGGTAAGCAGCGCGGCATAAACCAGGTAGACCGCCACTTTTCCCCAGCCGTGCAGAGTCAATCCAAGAAAAGCAGCGGGAAGAGGAAGAAATGCCATCAAGGCGCACGAGGGCCCTCCAAGCATGCTGAACGCCGCAACCACGGAAATCGGAAGAGGCCGGCGGCTTTCCGCGATCTGACCCGGTGCGCCCGCAAATCCTTCCCGCACGGTCTTTCGGTTGAAATACACCAGCCAGGAAATACCCACCCCGCTCATCATCGCGTAAAGCGCTGCGCCAATTCCAAGACCGGCTTTGGCCATCACCTGAAACGTGTGCGCCTGGGATGCGTCGACAGTGGGTGGAAGAGGCAGAGCGACCATGGTCATAACCAGCATCATCAGCATCGAAGGAATGCCGACCAAGGCGAGGCATCCGCCGATTACGAGCACGGAGTAGCGTGCCCAGCGGCGCAGCCGGAAGAGGCCGATCGCGGTCAGGATTCCCCACAGGGCCAGCAGGACAAAGACCGCGCACATTCCATACATGAACTCGGGCATCCAGGCGGGAATCGGCGGGGTCGCTGGGCCGCCTGGATGAACGCCGGAATTCACCTGGCCCTGTTCGATGGCTCCAGCAAACACCATGCAAACGGCCATCAGCAATTGCAAGAGCGATCCAAGCAGCAGAACGATGGCGGAAATGATCACTCCAGGCAGACGCTTCATGGCTTTCTCCCTTGGGGCAAAGGGACGCGAGCGGCCCAATTAGAAGTGCACTTAAGCCGGAGTCGCTCTGCCGCTGTTTCGGTTAGGGAGAAATATACCACCAGGTGCCTGAAGTCTAATCTTGCCGCCAAACCCGCGCGCGGGCGGTGCCGCAATTCGCTTCGTCGCAAGCGTCTGCTTACCGACCTTCAGGGTTGCAATCCGCCTCCAAAACCGTTAGTGTCCAACTCAGGTCAAAACCCGTTATGCGTCCTTCTGATTCCCCGGAACTGGCCGCAGCGGCAACGCCCGCGCACCATCAGGCCGAGCTTGCTCAATCCGCATTGGAGAATCTCTTCGAGGTCTCTCCGGATGCGATCTTTGTCACGGATGCCCAGGGGGTAATTCGTGGCGCCAACCCGCGCGCCGCGGAATTGTTTGGTTACACTCAGGCTGAGCTCTTCGGCCAGCCAATTGAAAATCTCGTGCCCGCGCGCTTCCGCGCCCGTCACCCCAGCCATCGCGAAAACTTCAACGCCCATCCCAGGGCCCGCCAGATGGGCGCAGCCCTGAACCTGTTTGGACTGCGCAAGGATGGCACCGAGTTTCCCATCGACATCATGCTCAAGCCGATTGCGATCGCTTCCGGCCAAGTCGTCCTGAGTTTCGTGCGCGACGTGACCGAGCAGCGCGAGGCGATGGAGGCGCTGCGGCGCACGGACTTACAGCTACGCTCGATTCTGGAGAGCGTCAGAGACTATGCCATCTATCTCCTCGATCGCGATGGCTGCGTGATGACCTGGAACCCAGGTGCGGAGCGCATCAAGCAATACAAGGCAGAAGAGATTCTGGGCCTCCATTTTTCGCGCTTTTTTGTGCAGGAGGACGTCGAACGAGGCCGCCCTGCCGAGTTGATGCGCCTGGCCGCCGAGCGCGGCCGCATTGAAGAAGAAGGTTGGCGCGTGCGCAAGGACGGTTCGCGCTTCTGGGCCGACACCATTCTTACGGCCATCCGCGACGGTGCCGGACAGATCACCGGTTACGCCAAAGTCACGCGCGATTTTACCGATCGCAAGCGCGCTGAAGAAGCTGTGATGCTGCAGCTGAGCAACGCGCTCTTGGCCAATCTGGATGTCGGGAAATTGTTAACCGCCATTTCGGCAAGCATCCTCGAGGTAATTCCGCACGACACCTCCGCTCTGGCTCTCTTTGATCATGCGGCCGGCGACTTGGCCGTGCAGTTCATGGGGCCCTATGACGTGGATATCTTTCCAGGCGATGCGCGAGCTCCGGTCGAAGGCACGGTTTCCGGAAAAGTCTTTCGCACCGGAGAGCCCTTTCTGATGGAGCGGATCTCCGATATCGAGTTTGCCCCAGAGACCGTTCGCAGCCTGACCCGGCTCGGCATGAATGCCGGATGTTGGGTTCCGCTGACGCATCACGGCAAAGCTATCGGAACGCTGGGAATCCTGAGCCGGCTTGAAGGCAGCATCGCCGCGGATCAAGTGGACATTCTGGTCAAGATTGCCGTCCAGGTGGCCATGGCCGTCGACAACGCGATGGCCTTCCGCCGCATCGCCGAACTGCGCGACCAGTTGCGCCAGGAAAAGCAATACCTGGAATCGGAGATCAATCTTGAGAATCGCTACGACGACATTGTGGGCGAAAGCAAGGGGCTGCGCCAGGTGCTGTTGGAAATTGAGACCGTAGCGCCTACCGATGCCACCGTTCTTATTCAGGGGGAATCGGGAACGGGGAAGGAATTGCTGGCGCGTGCCATCCACCGGCTCAGTATGCGCAGCGACCGCACCTTCATCAAGCTGAACTGCGCTGCCATTCCCGCCGGTCTGCTTGAAAGTGAGTTGTTCGGCCATGAGAAGGGAGCGTTCACCGGCGCGATTGCCCGCAAGATCGGTCGCGTGGAACTCGCGCATGAGGGGACGCTTTTTCTCGATGAAGTAGGCGAATTGCCGCTCGACCTGCAACCCAAGCTCCTTCGTGCGCTGCAAGAACGCGAGATAGAGCGGCTGGGCGGCAACCGCGCCATTCCAGTAAATATGCGCCTGATTGCCGCCACCAATCGCGACCTGGGCAAAATGGTCGCGGACAAGGAATTCCGCAGCGACCTCTACTACCGGCTCAAGGTTTTCCCGGTCTTTGCCCCGCCGTTGCGCGAGCGCGCCGGCGACATTCCCATCCTGGTCCGCCATTTTGTGGCCACCCACAGCAGGCGCATGGGCAAGACAATAGAATCCATTCCCGGCGAGACCATGAAGGCGCTGGTTCGCTGGCCCTGGCCGGGCAACATCCGCGAGCTTGAGAATTTTCTTGAGCGTGCCGTGATCCTCACCCGCGGCCCCGTGCTGTACGTTCCGCTTGCCGAGCTGCAAATGCCGGAAGACCCGCGGGACGCAGAGCCGCAAAACCCCACGCTCCAGACCGCCGAACGCGAACACATTCTGCGCGTGCTCCGCGAGACCAAGGGACAGATTGGCGGAGAGGACGGAGCAGCCGCCCGGCTCGGCCTCAAACGCACCACCTTGAACTCGAAAATGAAGAAGCTCGGCATCGAGCGAAGTGACTATATATAGTCGCGGCGACGAGATTTCGTCATCGGCACATCGTCACTTGTTCCCTCGTCTCTTCGTTACGCTCCTCTGCTCTTCCGCATAACTCCTTTCTCTTCATTTCGCAACGTCGCTCACTTCGCGCGCCGCCGAGTTTGGCGCGCAACGTGCCTTAGTCATGGCGTGGCGCAAGGCGAGCCGGCATCATGTTACGAATCTCGATTGAAGAAACAGTTGAAGCACTTGAGATGAAGTTGGAAGGGCGAATCGCGGGGCCGTGGGCGGCAGAACTCGGCCGCGTCTGGGTGGAAACGGCGCCGCGGTTGGCTTCAAGAAGACTGGTTCTCGATTTGAGCAGCGTAACCTATGCGGACGCCGGCGGCACTCATCTTCTCGGACAGATCTATGCTCAGACGCGCGCTGAGTTGCTCGCAGGAACGGTTTGGACTCAATCCTTAGCTGAACAAATCACGCGCGGCGACGCGCAATCCTTAGATCGGGAGCTATGACATGGGGACGATGCAGAATGCAGTCAGCGGTTGTGGGAGCCAGGCCAGGATGGATGGCGAGTTCTTCAGCAAGTTGTCGCCTTTGGCGCTCAAGGATCTAGGTGCAATGGCCTTTCCTTCCAGCTATCCGGCAGGCATCATTCTGTTTTCTGAGAAGGATCAGGCGCCTGGCGTCTACATAGTCCTCGAGGGAGAGGTAAAGCTCTCCATGAATTCCAGCGACGGCCGGCGGCTGATTCTCCGCATCGCTAAGAAGGGTGAAATCCTGGGACTCGCTTCGGCTCTCTCCGGCAAGCCATGCGAAATGACCGCGGAGACGCTTTATCCGGCGAAGATCGCGCCCATCGTTCGCCAGGATTTTCTCAAGTTCCTGACGCGCCACCCCGAGGTCTACCAAGCCGTCACAGAAGAGCTGAGCCGCGACTACACCATGGCGTGCGAGCAATTGCGCACCGTGGGCCTCTCCAACTCGGCGCCCGAGAAGCTCGCCCGCCTGCTGCTCGAGTGGAGCGAAAACGGCAAGACGAGGAATGGCGCCGTGCATATCTGCTTTCCGCTGACGCATGGAGAGATTGGAGAGTTTATCGGCGCATCGCGCGAAACGGTCACACGCACTCTGAGCGTCTTCAGGAGCCGCCACCTGGTTGCGTTTCACGGCTCCACGCTTACCATTCCCAGCAAGGAAGCTCTGGAAAGTTACGCGCGCTGCTGAGGATTCTTCAGGACTTCATCGGCGCATTTCTTTCATCGCTGCGCTTTCATACCCCCGGCCGCATTCAATTGCTTCACTCGCTGCCGGGGGATTTCTTTCTGTAAAATCTCTTCGGCCCCTGGGGATGATCAATCAAGCTGAATGCTTAGAACTTATCCGTAAATAGAGAGGGGAATGTTGCGCCGTGTGGGACAACGCCGACGATGTCATACAGGGCGCTGCCAATTTACGGACAAGTTCTTAAGCACTGAGTTTTGCTTTTTGTCGTTCTTGCCTCAGAATCCGTTTTTCCCGCAGCCTGTTTATCCCCCGAGGCAAGCTCTTACGGCTCTCCGATCAAAATGCGCCCACAACCCTGGTGGTGCCGTGCACATAATTACCATCAATCGGCGCACAATCACTTTATGACCGCCCGCCACCTATTGCC